>SXGQ01394127.1_pt1 | contig 34962 bp, 48 predicted proteins | sample 3178371 | NCBI WGS metagenome assembly SXGQ01 (sample SAMN11356859, study PRJNA531348) | freshwater metagenome | isolation source: freshwater sample F1-20 | place: China: Fuxian Lake, Yuxi | collected 2017-12-25 | reverse complement strand
CGACAAAACACCGATCGTGATGGGTTCTGCAAAATTAGCACTCGAAGGTGACCAATCTGAAATTGGTGAGCCATCAATCTTTAAATTAGCTGAAGCACTTGATAGCTACATCCCAACACCAGACCGTGCAATTGACGGTGCATTCTTAATGCCAGTTGAAGATGTATTCTCAATCTCAGGTCGCGGTACTGTTGTGACAGGTCGTATTGAGCGCGGTATTGTTAAAGTGGGTGATGAAATTGAAATCGTAGGTATCAAACCTACACTTAAAACAACATGTACAGGCGTTGAGATGTTCCGTAAGTTACTTGACCAAGGTCAAGCAGGCGACAACGTAGGTGTATTGTTACGTGGTACAAAACGTGAAGAAGTTGAACGTGGTCAAGTATTAGCTAAAGCAGGTTCAATCACACCACATACAAAATTCACTGCAGAGATCTATGTACTTGGTAAAGACGAAGGTGGTCGTCATACACCATTCTTCAATGGTTACCGCCCACAGTTTTACTTCAGAACAACAGACGTTACAGGTGCTGTTGAGTTACCAGCAGGAACAGAAATGGTGATGCCAGGCGATAACGTATCAATCACAGTGACACTCATTGCACCAATCGCGATGGAAGAAGGCTTACGTTTTGCGATTCGTGAGGGCGGCCGAACAGTTGGTGCTGGTGTTGTGGCTAAGGTTCTTGAATAGTTTTTTTTAAAAAATAATACCGCAAGGTATTCGCTCTTTGGAAAGGTAGTTAAAAATGCAAAGTCAGAAAATTCGTATTCGGTTGAAAGCATTCGATTATCGCTTAATTGATCAATCAGCTCAAGAAATCGTTGAAACAGCAAAAAGAACAGGAGCCGTTGTTAAAGGACCTGTTCCACTGCCTACTCGAATAGAAAGATTCGATATTTTGAGATCACCTCATGTTAATAAGACATCGCGCGATCAGTTCGAAATAAGGACTCATCAAAGATTGATGGATATCTTAGATCCTACAGATAAAACAGTGGATGCTTTAATGAAGCTGGATCTAGCTTCTGGGGTTGATGTAGAAATTAAGTTGTAAAAGTTTAAAGCGTTAGGTATAATTTCGCGCTCTTTGAAGAAACTGGTCAATTGTAATCGGTTTCGTTTAATAATAATAATTTAAGGATACGATCATGAGCTTAGCGCTTATTGGTCGCAAAGTTGGCATGACAAGGGTATTTACAGAGGATGGCACTAGCATTCCTGTAACGGTTCTTGAAGTCTTACCTAACCGCGTGACACAGATCAAAACAATCGCTTCGGATGGCTATACTAGCCTCCAATTAGCCTATGGTGCGACAAAAGCTACCAAGCTTGATAAAGCACTTACAGGACATTACGCTAAAGCAGGTGTAACAGCAGGTACTGGATTACACGAAACTGCAATTAAAGAAGAAGATGTAGCGAATTTCACTTTAGGCACAAATATCACAGTAGAAAACTTCAAAGAAGGACAGCTTGTTGATGTGACAGGCACTTCAATTGGTAAAGGGTATGCCGGCGTTATTAAAAGATATCATTTCCGCTCAAACCGAGCATCACACGGTAACTCAAGATCGCATAATGTTCCAGGTTCGATTGGTATGGCGCAAGATCCAGGCCGCGTTTTCCCAGGTAAACGTATGTCAGGTCATTTAGGTGCTGTAAAAATCACAACACAGAATTTAGAAATTGTTCGTGTTGATGCTACAAAAAATCTAATACTCATTAAAGGAGCAGTTCCAGGCTCCAAAGGCGGCGACGTTCTAGTTCGCGCAGCTGTGAAAGTGAGCAAATAATGGAATTAAAATTACTCGATAAAGATGGCAAAGCTGCTAAGAAAAGTGTGACAGTTTCTGATGCAACTTTTGGCCGTGAATTTAATGAAGCGCTTGTGCATCAATTGGTTGTGGCTTACATGGCTAATGCGCGTATTGCAACCCGCTCACAAAAAACAAGAGGCACTGTAAAACACAGTACCCGCAAGCCCTACGCACAAAAAGGTACAGGGAATGCGCGTTCTGGTATGACATCAAGCCCTATATGGCGTGGAGGCGGCAGAACGTTCCCAAATTCACCTGATGAAAATTTCTCTCATAAAATGAATCGAAAAGCATATCGCTCAGGTATGAGATCTATTTTGTCTGAATTAGTTAGACAAGATAGATTAAGCATTGTTGAGGAATTTAAAATTGAGACACCAAAAACAAAACAACTTATCGAAAAAATTAAAGGTATGGGTTATACACAAGGCGTTTTAGTTTTAACAGACGTATTTGATGAAAATCTATATTTATCATCAAGAAATTTAACTAACGTGATGGTTGTTGAAGCCCAATATGCTGACCCAGTTAGCTTAGTTCAGTTTCCAAATGTTTTAGCCACGGCTGGTGCTCTTAAAAAACTTGAGGAGATGCTAGCATGAGCCAAATAGTCCATACACAAGATCGTATTATTCAAGTTATTTTAGCGCCACAAATTACTGAGAAAGCAACATTCGTTGCTGACAAGCATAATCAAGTGGCTTTTAAAGTAAGAACTGATGCGACTAAATCAGAAATTAAAGCTGCTGTTGAATTAATGTTTAAAGTTGAAGTAAAGGCTGTGACATTACTCAATGTAGGTGGCAAAGTAAAAAGAGCAGGCCGTTCATTTGGTAAAAGAAATGATTGGAAGAAGGCTTATGTAAGCCTTAAACCAGGCCAAGAGATCAATTTTACGAGCGGTGAATAAGGATAAAAAATGGCTTTAGTTAAAGTAAAACCAACCTCCCCAGGAAGACGTGCAGTTGTTAAGGTTGTTAATCCAGACCTTCACAAAGGCAAACCTTTCGCACCTTTAATTGAAAAAAAGAATAAGCATGCTGGAAGAAATAGCCGTGGCGTTATTACAATCCGTCATCATGGCGGCGGTCATAAGCAACATTACCGAATGATTGATTTCAAAAGAAATAAAGATGGTATTCCGGCAAAAGTAGAACATCTCGAATACGATCCAAATAGAACTGCAAATATAGCACTTCTTTTATATGCAGATGGTGAAAGAAGTTACATTATCGCCCCTAAGGGTATCGCTGTGGGTAACGAACTAATTAGCGGCTCTGAAGCGCCAGTTAAAATTGGTAATACAATGCCATTAAGAAATATTCCTGTTGGTAGCACAATTCATTGTATCGAATTGCAACCGGGTAAAGGTGCACAATTAGCGCGCTCTGCAGGGACTTCTGTGCAACTTTTAGCAAGAGAAGGTACATATGCTCAGTTGAGACTTCGCTCAGGCGAAGTAAGAAAAGTGCATGTAGATTGCAAGGCAACTTTAGGCGAAGTAGGTAACGAAGAGCATTCTCTAAGATCTATTGGTAAAGCAGGTGCTATGAGATGGAGAGGCGTTAGACCGACTGTACGGGGAGTAGTTATGAACCCTGTCGATCACCCTCATGGTGGTGGTGAAGGAAAAACTGCGGCCGGTATGCATCCAGTAAGCCCTTGGGGGACACCAACTAAAGGTTATCGAACAAGAACAAATAAACGTACTGATAATATGCGCGTCAGTCGTCGTCCAGCGAATAAGAGGTAATAGATATGGCACGTTCAATTAAAAAAGGACCATTCATTGATATACATTTGGCTAAGAAGGTTGAGGTTGCCTCTAGTAATCGTGATCGTAAGCCAATTAAAACTTGGTCGAGAAGGTCAACGATCCTTCCTAATTTTATTGGTCTTACCATTGCAATTCACAATGGTAAACAACATGTACCTGTATTAATTACAGAAAATATGATTGGGCATAAATTAGGTGAATTTGCATTAACAAGAACCTTTAAAGGCCACTCTGCTGACAGAAAGGTTAAGGTGTAAAAATGGCTACTGAAGTTTCAGCTATTCTTAAAGGTGTTCGTTTATCACCTCAAAAAGCAAGATTAGTTGCTGATTTAGTGAGAGGAAAAAAAGTAGATTACGCGCTCAATATTCTTAATTTCAGCCCAAAAAAGGGCGCAGAAATTATTAAGCGAGTAGTGGAATCTGCAATTGCAAATGCTGAACACAATAACGGGGCTGATATAGATGAATTGTTTATTAAAACAATTTATGTAGATAAAGGCATTATTTTAAAACGTATCCGTGCTCGTGCTAAAGGCCGCGCAGGGAAAATTACAAAACCAACTTGTCACATTAAAGTGATAGTCGGTAACTAAAGAGAAAAAATATGGGTCAAAAAATTCATCCAATTGGTTTCCGCTTAAGTGTTCAAAAAAATTGGACATCACGTTGGTATGCTAATAGTAAAAATTTCCCTGCACTGTTGAACAACGACATTAAGGTCAGAGAGTTTTTAAATAAAAAATTAGTAAATGCTGCGGTAAGTAAAATTCTTATTGAGCGCCCAGCTAAAAATGCAAAGATTACAATCTACTCAGCAAGGCCTGGGATTGTAATTGGGAAAAAAGGTGAAGATATTGAAACATTAAGATCAAGTTTGCAAGCGCTTATGGGTGTTCCAGTTCATTTAAATATTGAAGAAGTGCGTAAACCAGAGATCGATGCAACATTAATTGCACAAAGTATTGCGCAACAATTAGAAAAACGTGTGATGTTTAGACGCGCTATGAAAAGAGCAATGCAGAACGCAATGAGACTAGGTGCTCAAGGTATTAAAATTATGAGCGCTGGCCGATTGAATGGTATTGAGATTGCAAGAACAGAATGGTATAGAGAAGGCAGAGTGCCTCTTCATACATTAAGAGCTGATATAGATTACGGTGTGGCCGAAGCAAAGACAACTTATGGAATTATTGGTATAAAAGTGTGGGTCTTTAAAGGTGAATTATTCGTAGACAATACAAAAGAAACTTCACAGTCATTAGATGCTGTAAATCCAGCAATTGAAAAAACTTCAGAAGAAAAAAAATCAAGAAAACCAAGAGTTAAAAAAGAAGAAACAACGGCAAAAGAACCAGAAAAAAAAGTGAGAAAGTCGAGGGCTAAAGATGTTACAACCGGCTAGACAAAAATTTCGTAAGATGCAAAAAGGCCGAAATAAAGGCATTGCAACGACAGGAAATAAAGTAAGTTTTGGTGATTTCGGGCTTAAAGCTATCGGACGAGGTCGTCTAACAGCGCGTCAGATAGAAGCTGCTCGAAGAGTAATGACACGTCACATTAAACGTGGTGGTCGCGTATGGATTCGTATATTTCCAGACCAACCAATTTCAAAAAAACCTGCTGAAGTTCGTATGGGTAACGGCAAAGGTAGTACTGAATTCTATGTAGCTCAAATTCAGCCTGGAAAAATGTTGTATGAAATGGATGGGGTAACTGAAGCATTAGCGAGAGAAGCATTTAAATTAGCAGCAGCCAAGCTTCCAATTGAGACAACCTTTATTTCGCGTTATATTGGAGGCTAATATGAAAACAGTTGAATTAAGAAAAAAGACAACCGAAGAATTAGGTACCGAGTTATTAGAGTTAAGAAGAGCTCAGTTCTCGTTGAAAATGCAATTAGCAACTCAACAATTAAATAAAGTTGATCAGATTGCGAAAATTAAACGTGATATCGCAAGAGTCAAAACAGTTCTTGGCGAGAAAGTTAAACAGGCTTAAATATGACTGATACAAAAAAAGTTGTTAGAACCCTTACGGGCAGAGTTGTAAGTGACAAGATGGATAAGACAGTTACTGTAATGGTTGAAAGAAAAGTAAAACATCCTTTAATTGGCAAAGTGATTGTTAAGTCCAATAAATTTCATGCCCATGATGAGAAAAATGAAAGTAAGGAAGGTGATTTGGTCGTAATTACAGAAAACCGCCCTATTTCAAAAACTAAAACATGGGTTGTTAGTAAAATAATTACAAAGGCAGTTCAGATTTAGTTGTAAGAGGTTGAGAATAAGAACCAAATAGCATATAATGCGAGACTTTTTCGGGGTTCATAAACTATAAGTTTATAAGCAAACCTCCCAATACTGACCGTAGTATATCGGCAAATTAAAAAGCTGGCTTTAGTAATAACGGATTAAGTTGGAGATAAATTCATGATTCAAATGCAGTCAAGATTAGAAATTGCTGACAATACGGGCGCACGCTCAGTAATGTGTATTAAGGTATTAGGTGGCTCAAAACGGCGTTATGCAAGTATTGGTGACATTATTAAAGTAAGTATTAAAGACGCAGCTCCTAGAGGCAGAGTCAAAAAAGGGGAAGTTTACACCGCCGTTGTTGTGAGAACAGCAAAGGGGGTTAGAAGACCTGATGGCTCTTTAATTAAATTTGATACAAATGCAGCCGTTCTTTTAAACAGTAAATTTGAACCAATTGGAACACGTATTTTCGGTCCTGTGACTCGCGAATTGAGAACAGAACGTTTCATGAAGATCGTTTCATTAGCCCCAGAAGTTTTATAGGAGTATACGGATGAATAAAATTCGTAAAGGCGACAAAGTTATTCTAAACACAGGTAAAGAGAAAGGTAAACAAGGCATTGTTTTAAGTGTACTTAAAACAGGCTATGTTTTGGTTGAAGGATTGAATATGGTTAAAAAACATACCAGACCAAATCCTGCAAAAAATATTCAAGGTGGAATCATTAGCAAAGAAATGCCACTAAATATTTCAAATGTTGCTTTACTTAACAACTTGACTCAAAAAGCTGACAGAGTTGGAATTAAAAAATTAGATGATGGTAAGAAAATCCGTATTTTCAAATCAAACAATGAAGCAGTTGACGCATAGGAAAAGAAATGGCTCGATTAAAAGAATTTTATAGAACAGAAGTTATTAAAAAAATGACTGAACAGTTTGGTTATACCTCACCAATGCAAGTACCTAGAATTGAAAAAATTATTCTGAATATGGGTGTCGGTGAAGCAGTAGCTGATAAAAAGATCATGGAGCATGCGGTAGGTGATATGGAAAAAATTGCCGGTCAAAAAGCTATCGTTACAAAGGCTAAAAAATCAGTGGCAGCTTTTAAGATTCGTGACGATTATCCAGTAGGTTGCAAAGTGACTCTTCGTAGAGATCGCATGTATGAATTCTTAGATCGACTTGTCTCAATTGCTATTCCGAGAATTAGAGACTTTAGAGGTATTTCTTCTAGATCATTTGATGGTCGTGGAAATTACAATATGGGTGTTAAAGAGCAGATTATTTTTCCTGAAATTGAATACGACAAAATCGATGCATTAAGAGGGATGAATATCACAATTACAACGACAGCAAAAACTGACGAAGAAGCAAAAGCATTGTTATCTGCGTTTAGTTTTCCTTTTAGAAACTAGGTTTAGACTATGGCTAAAGTGTGTATGACGGAGCGAGAATTAAAACGACGCAATATAGTTGAGAAATTTAAAGTCAAACGCGATGCTTTAAATGAAATTATTTCTGATAGCAACTCATCTTCAGAACAAAAACAAGAAGCAAGAAAAAAATTACAAAGTTTACCCCGTAATTCAAGTCCAGTTAGATTGAGAAATCGTTGTTCTCTAACCGGTCGTCCGAGAGGGGTTTATAGTAAGTTCGGAATTGGCCGGAGTAAATTAAGAGATTTAATGATGCGAGGCGAAGTGCCTGGTGTTATTAAAGCAAGTTGGTAATAGGAGAAAAATAATATGAGTATGAGCGATCCAGTTGCCGATATGCTAACCAGAATTAGGAATGGTCAAGGTACGAATAAAGTATCTATTACCATGCCTGCATCTAAATTAAAAAAAGCTATCGCAAGTGTTTTAAAAGATGAAGGCTACATTGAAAATTTTGTTGAACACGAAGTTCAAGGCAAGCCAGTATTAAATATTGAATTGAAATATTATGCTGGTAGACCTGTTATTGAAAAAATTGAAAGGGTAAGTAAGCCAGGTTTACGCGTCTACAAAGCAAGTCAAAGTATTCCAGAAGTAATGAATGGTCTTGGTGTTGCAATCGTCTCTACATCCAAGGGAATTATGACAGATAGAAAAGCAAAGGCTGCAGGTATTGGTGGCGAAGTGCTTTGTTATGTGGCTTAAGGAGAGTATATATGTCACGAATAGCTAAGGCACCCGTAACGATTCCCCCAAAGGTAGAGGTTTCAATTAGTGAATTGAATATTTCAGTTAGTGGACCAATGGGTAAATTAAATCAGTTCATTACGCCTAACGTTCAATTAAATAATGATGGTCAGGTAATTACATTCGCAGCAGCTGATGAATCTCAGCAAGCAAATGCAATGGCTGGTACGATGCGTGCACTTGTTGCAAACATGATGAAAGGCGTTTCAGAAGGATTTGTTAGAAAATTAACTTTAATTGGTGTTGGGTATAAAGCTCAAGCGCAAGGCGCAAATCTTAATCTTGATTTAGGTTTTTCTCATCCAGTAAATTATAAAATGCCTGAAGGTATTAAAGTTGAAACACCAAGTCAAACTGAAATTATTCTAAAAGGCCCTGATAAACAATTAATTGGTCAAGTTGCTGCTCAAATTAGAGCATATCGACCCCCAGAGCCATATAAAGGTAAGGGCGTTCGTTATTTAGATGAGAACGTTGTTATTAAAGAAACTAAGAAAAAATAAAGGTCGAGATATGAACAATTCAAATCCCCGTTTGCGTCGCGCTAAAAAGACAAGAGCAAAAATCGCTGAACTTAAAGTGACAAGATTAAGTGTTCATAGAACTAACACAAATATTTATGCACAAATCATAAGTGCTAGCGAAAATAAAGTTTTGGCAAGTGCTTCTTCCCTTGAAGCAGATATTAAAAAAACTTTAAAGAATGGCGGTAATATTGCAGCTGCAGCTCAAATTGGTAAACGCATTGCTGAAAAAGCAAAAAAAATCGGTATTACAAATGTGGCTTTTGATAGATCAGGTTATCGCTATCACGGCAGAGTTAAAGCTTTAGCAGATGCTGCTAGAGAAAACGGCTTGTCTTTCTAACCCAATTATTTAAATAGGTCAAAACATGGCAAAAGATTTAGAAAATCAACAAACGCAGACAGATGGTTTAAGAGAAAAAATGATTGCTGTAAATCGCGTTACAAAAGTAGTAAAAGGCGGTCGAATCATGAGTTTTGCTGCCTTAACTGTTGTGGGAGATGGAGACGGTTCAGTTGGTATGGGAAAAGGTAAAGCAAGAGAGGTGCCTGTCGCTGTTCAAAAAGCAATGGATGAGGCCAGAAGAGGTATGCTTAAAGTAAAACTAAATAATGGGACTTTACAACACGCAGTAATAGGTGAGCATGGAGCTGCAAAAGTATTCATTCAGCCCGCTTCAGAAGGTACTGGCATTATTGCTGGTGGTGCGATGAGAGCAATTTTTGAGGTGATGGGTATTACGAATGTTTTAGCAAAATGTATTGGTTCAACGAATCCTTACAATGTTGTGAGAGCAACATTAAATGGACTCGAGTCAATGAATACACCGGCTGAGATTGCTGCTAAACGCGGTAAATCAGTAGAAGAAATTAGAGGCTAATCCAAATGGCAAAGACAAAAAATGAAATTACAGTTGGCTTAAAAGTTACATTAATTAAAAGTTTAATTGGTAGAACTGAACCTCACTGCGCAACAATTAAGGGATTAGGTCTTAGAAGATTACATCATACGGTTGAATTACAGGATACTCCAGCAATTCGCGGCATGATCAATGCAGTGAATTATTTACTTAAAGTCGAAAAGATTTAAAGAGAAATTATGAAATTAAATACACTAAAACCAGCAGTTGGTTCTAAAAAAGAAGCAAGACGTGTTGGCCGAGGTATTGGTTCTGGTCTTGGAAAAACAGCTGGGCGTGGCCACAAAGGTCAAAAATCTAGAGCAGGCGGATTCCATAAAGTTGGTTTTGAAGGCGGCCAAATGCCGATCCAAAGACGTCTTCCAAAACGGGGATTTAAGTCATTAACGCAAAAATTAACTGCACGTGTTAGAACAAATGAACTCAATTTAGTTGAGTCAGATAATATTGATTTGCTCGTATTAAAGTCAGCTAAATTAGTGTCTGATAATGCCAAGACAGTAAAAGTTTATTTATCTGGCGAAGTAAAAAGAAAATTTACAATCCAAGGTTTATTGCTCACTAAGGGTGCTCGCGCTGCAATTGAAGAGGCGGGTGGAAAAGTAGTAGAAGTTTGAGAATTTAATTTTGGCTCAAAATAATTTATTAGGTGCTTTTGGTAAGACAATCGAATTAAAAAACCGCATATTGTTTGTTTTAGGCGCCATTATCGTTTTTAGACTTGGGGCTCATATTCCAGTGCCTGGAATTGATCCACTTGAACTTAAAAAATTATTTGATTCACAAAGTGGTGGCATTTTGGGAATGTTTAATATGTTCTCGGGAGGGGCACTGCAAAGATTTACGTTATTTGCATTAGGTATCATGCCTTACATTTCGGCATCAATCATTATGCAACTATTGACTGTTGTATCGCCTCACCTTGAACAATTAAAAAAAGATGGCGAAGCAGGCAGAAGATTAATAACAAAGTATACGAGATATGGCACAGTAATTTTGGCTGCATTTCAGGCGCTTGGTATTTCGATTGCGCTAGAGTCTCAACCAGGATTGGTTCTTGACCCTGGATTTACTTTTAGACTGACATCGGTTGTAACTTTAGTTAGTGGAACAATGTTTCTTATGTGGTTGGGCGAGCAAATTACAGAAAGAGGTATTGGAAATGGTATCTCAATTATTATTTTTTCAGGAATTGTTGCTGGATTGCCAAATGCAGTGGGAAGTACGCTTGAGTTAGCGAGAACAGGTGCATTTTCAATTCCATTAGTTTTCTTTTTATTTGCAGCAACTATTTTAGTTACAGCACTGGTTGTTTTTGTTGAAAGAGGTCAGAGAAAAATAACTGTTAATTATGCAAAAAGACAAGTTGGCAATAAATTGTATGGAGGGCAAACCTCTCATTTGCCATTAAAATTAAATATGGCGGGTGTAATCCCACCTATTTTTGCATCAAGCATTATTTTATTTCCAGCTACTTTGGCTGGATGGTTTGGATCTAGTGAAAAAATGTTGTGGCTTAAGGACATTGGATCCGCGATTTCACCAGGACAACCTATTTATATTTTTCTATTCGCAGTTGCGATAGTGTTTTTTTGCTTTTTTTATACCGCCTTGGTTTTTAATCCAAAGGAAACAGCGGATAACTTGAAAAAAGGTGGTGCGTTTGTTCCTGGTATTAGGCCGGGAGAACAAACTGCAAATTATATTGACCAAATTATGGGTAAATTAACTTTAGTAGGTGCTGTGTACATAACACTAGTCTGTTTATTGCCAGAGTTTCTAATACTTAAGTTTAATGTTCCTTTTTATTTTGGAGGTACATCACTATTAATTATAGTAGTAGTAACGATGGATTTTATGACCCAGGTTCAATCTCATCTGATGTCATATCAGTATGAGGGATTGCTAAAGAAAGCAAATTTTAAAGGTGGTGCTAATAATGTGCTTAGATAACCTTTAATCAATGGCAAAAGAAGACACAATTGAGATGCAAGGGGAGATTATAGAAAATCTTCCAAATGCAACTTTTAGAGTTAAATTGGAAAATGACCATGTTGTATTGGGTTATATTTCAGGGAAAATGCGGATGAATTATATACGTATTCTTCCAGGAGATAAGGTCACTGTAGAAATGACGCCTTATGATTTAACCAGGGCAAGAATTACGTTTAGGGTTAAATGAGTAATATTAATTTAAATTAAAGAGGTATAAAAATGAAAGTTCGCGCATCCGTAAAAAGATTATGCCGAAACTGTAAAGTTGTTAGAAGAAGAGGTGTTGTTAGGGTGATTTGCACAGATCCTCGACATAAGCAACGACAAGGATAAGGGTAGGTTGTTATTTGTTTAAAATTCAACAACCTGTTAAAATATAAGGCTTTTTATTTAATTTACCATTTTTTTGGAGTAAGTTATGGCTCGTATCGCTGGGGTGAATGTACCCGACCATCAACATGCAGAAATTGCTCTAACAGCAATTTATGGCATTGGAAAAAATACCGCAAAGAAAATCTGTGTTGCGGCGGGAATAATTGCGACTTCTAAATTAAAAGATTTGAACGATGCCGATGTAGAAAAGCTTCGTGAACAAGTAGCTAAAATTAAAGTTGAAGGTGACCTTCGAAGAGAAGTCACAATGAACATTAAACGATTAATGGATCTTAGTTGTTATCGCGGTGTAAGGCATAGAAGAGGTCTTCCGGTGAGAGGCCAAAGAACTAAAACGAATGCAAGAACTAGAAAAGGTCCTGTTAAAGCAATTAAACAGGCTAAATAAAAAAGATTTAAGGATTATTCATGGCAACAAAAGCTAATGTTCGTGTAAAAAAGAAAGTTAAGAAAAATGTGGCAGAAGGTATCGCTCACATTCATGCATCTTTTAATAACACAATCATCACGATTACTGACAGACAAGGTAACGCTTTATCATGGGCAACATCTGGTGGCGCTGGATTTAAAGGTTCAAGAAAAAGTACACCTTTTGCAGCGCAGGTTGCAGCTGAAGCAGCAGGTAAGGCGGCTCAAGAGTGTGGCGTAAAAAATCTTGAGGTAAAAATTAAAGGACCAGGCCCTGGGAGAGAATCTGCAGTACGAGCTCTTAATGCTGCAGGATTTAAAATCACAAGTATTCAAGATGTGACACCTGTGCCTCATAATGGTTGCCGTCCACCAAAGAAAAGAAGAATTTAATAAATTGAGTATTTGATTACTCATTGAAACAGGAGAGTTATTTTGGCAAGAAATCTAGATCCCAAATGTCGTCAATGTAGAAGAGAAGGCGAAAAACTTTTTCTCAAAGGCGAGAAATGTTTTACTGATAAATGCGCTATTGAAAAACGTAACTTTCCTCCTGGCCAACATGGACAAAGAAGGACAAGCCGTCTATCAGATTATGGTGTGCAACTAAGAGAGAAACAAAAGCTCCGTAGGATTTATGGGATTTTAGAAGCTCAGTTTAGAAGTTACTATGCTGAAGCGGAAAGAAAAAAAGGCATTACCGGTGAAATTCTTCTGCAGCTTTTAGAATGCCGATTAGATAACGTTGCTTATCGCATGGGTATAGGTGCTTCACGCACAGAAGCAAGACAAATCGTAAGACATAATAGTCTTTTGGTAAATGGCCGAAGAGTAAATATTCCCTCCTATCAAGTGAAACCAGGCGATGTAATCTCAGTAGCAGAAGTATCAAAACAACAATTAAGAATTAAAGGTTCTATTGAAGCTGCAGAGCAAAGAGGGTTCCCGGAGTGGATTGAGGTTGATGTAAAAGGATTTAAAGGTACATTTAAAAATAAACCACTTCGTGATGATTTGCCTGCAACAATTAATGAATCACTTGTTGTTGAGCTCTATTCAAAATAGTTAAATAAGAATTATTGATAAGGATAAATAATGCTAAATAGTCCTACAGAATATTTAAAACCAAGAATTGTAAATGTTGAAGTTATAAACCCAATCAGAGCTCGCGTAACTCTAGAGCCTATGGAAAGAGGTTTTGGCTTTACTTTAGGTAATGCATTAAGACGTGTTTTATTATCATCAATTCCTGGCTATGCAATTACTGAGGTAAAAATTGATGGTGTAGTTCATGAATATTCAACTTTAGATGGTGTGCAAGAAGATGTAGTTGATATTCTTCTGAATTTAAAAGGAGTTGCATTAAAACTTCATAATAAATCTGAAACAATCCTCACATTAAATAAAACTAATGAAGGCCCAGTGACAGCTGCTGACTTTGAAGTAAATCATGATTCTGAAATTATTAATCCAAATCATCTGATTGCGCACCTTACAAAAGGTGGAAAATTAAATTTAGAAGTTAAAGTTGAAATGGGAAGAGGTTATCAACCTGTTCCTGCAAGAAGAAAATCAAATCAAGAAGATAAAACTTTAGGATTTATTATGGTAGATGCTTCTTTTAGCCCAATTAACAAAGTAAGTTATTTTGTTGAAAGTGCTCGTGTAGAGCAACGAACAGACCTAGATAAATTAATCATGGACGTTGAAACTAATGGTGTTATTGATGCTGAACAAGCGATTAGAGATGCTGCTAGAATTTTAATGGGACAACTTTCTGTATTTGCAAACTTAGAAAGTGCTTTGACTGAAGTTGAAGTAAAGCAAGCACCTCAAGTTGATCCGGTCTTATTAAGGCCTGTTGATGATTTAGAACTCACTGTAAGATCAGCAAATTGTTTAAAAGCAGAAAATATTTATTACATTGGCGATCTGATTCAACGAAGTGAAAACGAACTTTTAAAAGCCCCAAATCTTGGAAGAAAATCACTTAATGAGATTAAGGATGTTCTTGCTTCTAAAGGTTTAACGTTAGGAATGAAATTAGAGAATTGGCCTCCAGTAGGCCTAGAAAAAGTGTAGTCATTAAATAAAAAATTTTTAGGGTACAAAGATATGCGTCACGCAAATGGTCATAGAAAACTAAATAGAACAAGTAGTCATCGACAAGCAATGTTAAGAAATATGGCTACTGCTTTGTTAAAAAATGAGATTATTAAAACTACATTACCTAAAGCTAAAGAGCTTAGAAAAGTAGCAGAACCTCTTATTACATTGGCAAAAAGTGCAACTTTATCTAATAGACGTCTAGCTTTCAGTCGTTTGAGAGATAGAGATATTGTGACCAAATTGTTTGCTGAACTAGGCCCAAGATATAACACGAGAAAAGGTGGCTACTTAAGAATATTGAAGTGTGGTTTTCGAGAAGGTGATAATGCACCTATGGCTTTTGTTGAGCTTATAGGCAGGCCTATCTTAGAAGTTCCAGCATCTATTTCTAAAGTTATCCCTAAAGAAGAGGTATTAGCAGAATAAAGTATTCTTGTATAAATGAAAAAGCCAGCGAAAGCTGGCTTTTTCATTGTCTTCGTTAAAACTTACAAAATTATTTAATTTTTGCCTCTTTGTAAACGACATGTTTTCTAACAACAGGGTCAAATTTTTTTATTTCCATTTTGTCAGGCATTGTTCTCTTATTTTTTGTTGTTGTATAGAAATGCCCAGTACCAGCACTAGATTCTAATTTGATTTTTTCACGCATATATATCCCTTAAATTCTCTGGCCAGCTGCACGCATTTTTTTCACAATTACATCAATGCCTAGCTTATCAATTGTTCTAAGTGCAGCATTAGTAATTCTCATTGATACCCAACGACTCTCAGTTTCAACCCAAAATTTACGATTTTGTAAATTAGGTAAAAAGCGTCTTTTGGTCTTGTTATTGGCATGAGATACATTGTTTCCAGACATTGGTTTTTTGCCAGTTAATTGACATACGCGAGCCATAATTTTAATCCTTTATTTGTTGCAATAATTTCGAAAAAGAGCTATTAAACCACATAACCCACTGTCTTTTCAAGTGAATTCGTTAGTTTTTACCTGTACTTCCAAAGCCATCTTCGCCTCGTTCAGTCTCAGAAAATTCGTTTACAAGGTTAAATTTGGCCTGAATAACCGGGACAATGACCAGTTGGGCGATACGCTCCATAGGATTGAGCAGGAATGCGTTGCCGCCTCGATTCCAACAAGAAACTAGTAATTGACCTTGGTAATCCGAGTCGATTAGCCCTACTAGGTTACCTAAAACAATCCCATGTTTATGCCCTAAGCCCGATCTAGGAAGAATGAGGGCTGCATAAGCTGGATCTTTAATAAAGATAGATATTCCAGTGGGGATAAGAAAAGTTTCACCTGGATTAATCGTTTGTACGTGCTCAGTGCATGCTCTTAAGTCGAGGCCTGCTGAACCTTGTGACGCATAATTAGGTAGCATTTCCCCGATACGCTTATCTAAAATTTTATAATCGATGATCAGGCTCATGCTATTTGTCAGCATTTATACGATGAGCTATTTCTTTCAAAATAGCTTTTGCTGCAATTATTTTATTTGATTTTGGTAAATCAATAACATTATTTTTATCAATTATTGAGACTTTAGTATCTTCAAGACTCACAGACTCATGAATTAAGTTGGCCACAATTAAATCTAAATTTTTTGCTTTCATTTTTTTTTGAGCATTTTCAATAAGATTTTCACTTTCTGCAGCAAAGCCGACTTTAAAAATTTTATTTTTTGACAATCCTACTTTTTTAAGGATGTCGATTGTGGGTGTGAGTTGAAGCGTTAAATTTAAACTATCTTTTTTTAATTTGCCTTTAAATTTTTCTTTGGGCTTGTAATCCGAAACAGCTGCGACACTAATGAAAATATCTTGGTCTTTGATATGTTGAAGGACGGCGTCATGCATTGTATGCGCATTACTTGCATATATGACATTTATATTTTCTGAAAAATTCTGATATTTTGACGTGATTAATGTGACAGATGCTCCCATCGAATTTGCAGTATTTGCAATAGCCGCACCCATATTGCCTGAACTAAGATTTGTGATGCCTCTTACATCATCAATCATCTCAATTGTGCCACCAGAAGTGATTAGTATCTTTTTATTTTTCAGTATTTTAGGCGTAAGATGATTTTGAATTGATTTTAGTAATTCTTCAGTATCCATCATTCTTCCAAAACCTATATCACCGCAGGCTTGTTCACCTGAGTCCGGTCCACAGAATAACACACCATCTTTTTTTAATTGAGAGACATTACGTTGAGTGGCTTTGTTAGTCCACATATGCATATTCATGGAAGGTGCTACAGCAATTGGACAAACTCTTGCCAAACATAAAGATGACAAAAGATCATCAGTAAAGCCATGTGTTAGTTTTGCTAGGAAATTAGCGCTAGCAGGGGCAATTACAATAAGGTCGTAATCTCTCGATAATTCTATATGCGACATACCATTAGAAGCATTACTTTTCCAAAGATTTGTTAAAACTTCCTTGCCTGATAAAGCTTGAAAAGTTAAAGGTGTAATAAAATGACTTGCAGACTCAGTCATTACAATTTGAACATCAAAATCATTTTTAATAAGAAGACGAGTTAATTCAGCTGCTTTATATGCGGCTATACCCCCAGTAATACCAAGAATTATTTTATGAGAAGCCAAGGTAAATTTTACACAGTCGTGATGAATTTAAATATTTTAATTTTTGTTAATTGCATATAATTACAGAGAATAAATGGTTCATAAGTATATCAAAGATATATGAAGCAACAAATTAATTTTGGTATCAAATTTGGATACATCATGATTAAAAAATACTTTAAAAATATAGTTTGGATTCTAGTGGCTTTACTCGGAGCTCTTGCATTCTCGACAGTTGCATTGAGCCGCCATGAAAGTATTAATGCAGTTTGGTTTATTACCGCTGCTGTGTGTGTATTTATGATTGCCTATAGATTTTATGCAAGCTGGATTGCAGCAAAAGTTTTAGTTATTGATGAATTTAAAAAAACGCCCGCCGAAATGCTCAGGAATGATAAAGACTTTATTCCCACAAATAAATGGATTGTATTTGGCCACCACTTTGCAGCGATTGCAGGACCAGGGCCACTAGTCGGTCCAACATTAGCTGCTCAGTTTGGCTACCTTCCTGGAATGTTATGGATACTTATTGGTGCTGTATTAGGTGGTGCTGTGCAGGATATGACTACACTATTTTTTTCAATGAGGCGTAATGGAAAAAGTTTAGGACAAATGGCTAGAGATGAGATTGGTGTGATAGGGGGAACTGCTTCATTGATTGGGACTTTTTTAATTATGGTAATTTTAATCGCAGTTTTGGGATTGGTGGTTGTAAATGCTATGAAGCATAGTCCTTGGGCTACATCAACAGTTGCTGCAACTATACCTATAGCAATTTTTATTGGTATCTATTTAAGATCTATTAGAACAGGAAGAGTACTTGAAGCATCATTGATTGGATTTGGGTTATTACTTTTGGCTGTTTTTGCTGGCGGCTTAATTGATCATTCTCAAATGCTTCGAATCTATTTCGATCACGACAGTTTAACTCTGGCGTGGGCTATAATATTTTATGGCTTTGCAGCAGCAGTGCTTCCTGTTTGGCTTTTGTTAGCACCAAGAGATTATCTCTCGACATTTGTAAAATTAGGCACGGTGATCATTTTAGCTGTTGCAATTGTGATTTTACAACCAGAAATTAAAATGCCAGCACTCACGCAGTTTACAAATGGTTCAGGACCTATTTTTGGCGGTAGTGTATTTCCTTTTGTTTTTATTACTATCGCATGCGGATCAATTTCTGGATTCCATTCTTTAATAGCTTCGGGCACAACACCTAAATTATTAGACAATGAAAAATATATTCCTATGATTGGATATGGTGCGATGCTTTTAGAGTCCTTCGTAGCTATTATGGCTTTAATAGCAGCAACAGTATTAGAGCCAGGTGTCTTTTTTGCAATCAATAGCCCTGCAGGTATTGTTGGAGCTGATGCACTAGGTGCTATTCAAAAAATTAATGCATGGGGCTTTAAAGTCACAGTTGAAGAAATGGAATTACTTGCTAAAAATATGGGTGAAACATCACTTTTTGCGAGAACAGGAGGGGCCCCGTCATTAGCAGTAGGTATGGCAAATATATTTGGCAAAGCTTTCGGTACAAATTTATTAGCGATGTGGTATCACTTTGCTATTATGTTTGAAGCAATATTTATTCTCACGACATTAGATGCAGGCACTCGTGTTGGAAGATTTATGTTGCAAGATATGATCGGTAATATTTATCCAAAGTTTGGTCAAACGTCATGGATGCCATCTATAATTTTAAGTAGCGCAATTGTGGTAAGTTGCTGGGGATATTTTTTATACATTGGTGTGATAGACCCCAATGGTGGTGTAAATATTTTATGGCCCTTGTTTGGTATCGCAAATCAAATGTTAGCAGCCATTGCATTATCTATCGGTACTGCCATTCTAATCAAATCAAATAAAGTAAAATATGCTTGGGTGACTGGATTGCCATTACTTTGGTTGATGATTGTGACAACAACTGCTGCTTTTCAGAAAATATTTAGTCAAGACGTTAGAGTGGGATTCATCGCAGCTGCCAGGGACCTAACAGATAAGATTAATGTTGGACTCATCGAAGATAATAAAATTTCTGTTACGCATCAATTAATTTTTAATCAAAAATTAGATGCCTTTATCACTTTATTATTACTCATTATTTTGTGGATAGTTGTTATTGATATGTTAAGAATTTCTTTTTTCAAAAAGAAATAATAAGAAATGTTAAACTATATAAAATCACTATATAAATTCATTCGTCGACTCTCAGGAGATGATCTTTACGATCTTTACTTGATGAGCCATAAACAATGCTCAAAAAAACATAAACTAATGACTAAAAAAGAATTCTATCAGGCCACACTTGATAAAAAATGGAGTGGTATAAAGCGCTGTTGTTAGTTTTTCTTAAATAAATAAATACCCACTAATAGCATTGGAATAGAAAGCCATTGACCCATCGAAAGATTCAAGAAGAGTAAGCCTAAGAATGAATCAGGTTCTCTTGTAAATTCAAGTGAGAATCTAAATATTCCGTATAGTATTAAAAATAGAGAAGCTATTTGACCTGGTTTTCTTTTTTTCTCTGAATAGATCCATAGCGCTATAAACAAAATTAGCCCTTCAAAAAAGCTTTCGTAAAGTTGAGATGGGTGTCTTGGAATATTGTCAACATTAGGAAAGATCATGCCTAAGAAAAATTGTGTTGGCCTTCCCCATAATTCTACATTTATAAAATTTCCAATACGACCAAAAGCAAGTCCTAGGGGAACCAAAGGCGCAATAAAATCAAAAATAGACAAGACAGATACTTTATATTTTTTAGCTAAAAGTATCATGGCAAAAATCACGCCTAAAAATCCGCCATGGAATGACATACCTCCTTTCCATAAGGCAATGATCTCAGAGGGCTCATGCAAGTAATATTGGAGTTGATAAAATAAGACATAACCCAACCGTCCCCCTAAAATAACACCGATAGCACCATAAAAAAAAGCATCATCTAGCATCTTTTTATTCCAGAATAGCCATGGACGTGTTCTGATTTGAACTTTACCTAACTGAAGAAATCCCATAAAAGCAAATAAATACATTATTCCGTACCAATGAATTTGAAACGGTCCAAGATTAAACGCTATAGGATCTATTTGGGGATGAATAAGCATAAATTGTTGTCATTATAAGTTAAAATAATTGTTTAAATTGATGTAAATTTTAAGAGATCATTATGCCCGCATATCGCTCAAAAACCACAACCTCTGGTAGAAATCAAGCTGGTGCGCGCGCACTATGGCGCGCTACAGGCATGAAGGATGACGACTTTACAAAGCCAATTATTGCAGTTTGTAATTCATTTACTCAGTTTGTTCCTGGTCATGTTCATTTAAAAGATTTAGGACAGCTTGTAGCGAGGGAAATTGAAAAGCATGGCGGCGTTGCAAAAGAATTCAATACCATCGCAGTAGATGATGGAATAGCTATGGGGCATGATGGCATGCTATACAGCTTGCCGAGCCGTGATCTTATTGCGGACAGTGTTGAATATATGGTTAATGCGCACTGTGCAGATGCCATTGTTTGTATATCTAATTGTGACAAGATAACGCCGGGTATGCTCATGGCGGCGCTCAGAATTAATATTCCCGTTATCTTCGTTTCAGGTGGCCCCATGGAGGCTGGTAAGGTTAATTGGAATAATGAAATAAAGAAATTAGATTTAGTAGATGCAATTGAAGCTGGTGTCGATACAAGAGTCTCTGATAAAAACTCTGATGAAATTGAACGATCAGCATGTCCAACATGTGGCTCATGTTCAGGAATGTTTACAGCGAATTCAATGAACTGTCTTACGGAAGCTCTTGGATTGAGCCTGCCTGGTAATGGAAGTACTTTAGCTACGCATGGATTCAGAAAAAAATTATTTCAAGATGCCGGTAAACTTATTGTTGGCTTAGCTAAACAATATTACGAAAAAGATGATGAAAGTATTTTGCCGAGAAATATTGCGAATTTTAAAGCTTTTGAAAATGCGATGAGTTTGGATGTTTCTATGGGAGGCTCTACAAATACTGTACTTCATTTACTTGCTGCGGCTCACGAAGCTAAAGTGAATTTTACAATGAAGGATATAGATCGCATCTCAAGAAAAGTACCTTGTTTAGCAAAGGTAGCTCCTGCAACGGCAAAGTATCATATGGAGGACGTTCATAGAGCTGGCGGAGTAATGGGTATCTTAGGAGAGCTTGATCGTGCAAAATTAATTCATAGAGATGTTTCTACTGTTCACTCGAAAACGCTGGGTGAAGCTATAGATCATTGGGACATTGTAATTACTAAAAATGAAGAAGTAAAAAACTTTTATTGCGCTGCTCCGGGAGGAATACCAACGACGATTGCATTTAGTCAGAGTATGCTCTACCCAACATTAGATGATGATAGAACTTCTGGATGTATTCGAAATAAAGAAAATGCTTATAGTCAAGATGGTGGTCTAGCAGTTCTTTTTGGGAATATTGCACGTAATGGCTGTATCGTTAAAACGGCAGGTGTTGATGAAAGCATTTTAAAATTTAAAGGACGCGCACGTGTTTTTGAATCTCAGGATGAGGCAATGGTGGCAATTTTAGGTGACAAGATTGTTGCAGGTGATATTGTTGTTATTACATATGAGGGACCTCGAGGCGGGCCTGGTATGCAAGAAATGCTTTATCCAACTACTTATTTAAAATCGAAAGATCTTGGAAAAGTTTGTGCTCTTTTAACTGATGGTAGATTTTCTGGAGGAACATCCGGGTTAAGTATTGGTCATGTATCACCTGAAGCCGCTGAGCAAGGGGAGATTGCACTAATTGAAGAAAATGATCTGATTGAAATTGATATCCCAAATAGGGTAATTAATTTAATGGTTGATGATGCAATATTAGCTGAAAGAAAAAATAAAATGAATTCTAAGGATAAGCATGCATGGAAGCCAAAAATAAGGGAAAGAAAAGTATCGCAAGCATTAAAAGCTTACGCATTGATGACTACAAGTGCTGATAAAGGTGCTATTCGTGATATTTCAAAGTTATAGGAAATTTAATTTTTAAATGATAAATGAAAAAGATATATCAGCAGCTCAAAGCTATAAGATTACTCAAAATGAAATTGGATTAAAATTTATCACAATTAATAATGAGTTTGCATCTGCAAAGATTGCCCTGCAGGGGGCTCATGTAATTCAATGGAAGCCGCATAAAGTAAAAAATGAAGTATTTTGGCTTTCTAGTAATGCGAGATTCATACATGGTAGATCCATTCGAGGAGGCGTGCCTATCTGTTGGCCGTGGTTTGGTGCGCATCCAACTGACGGAAGTTTTTGTCCGCATGGATTTGCAAGAGTCATACCATGGCGTATTCATGAGATCATTGATTTAGAAAATGGCGAGACCAAAATAACATTAATGATGATTCCAACTCCTGAGGTGAATAGACAGCTTTCATATCAATTCAATTTAGAGATTTCTATTCTGGTTGGAAATTCAATTCATCTTAATCTTAAAACAACAAATTTATCTGAACAGCCTTTCTTAATCGGCGAGGGGTTCCACACTTATTTTGCAATAAGTGATATTGAAAACATTGAGGTGACAGGATTAGAAAATAAAATCTATTCAGATAAAGCCAAAAAGTATAGAAAAATTACTCAAGAAGGCCAAATCAAATTTGATGCCGAATTTGATAGAATTTATTTAAATACGAAAGATACATGTGTGATTCATGATGAAGGATTTAATAGAAAAATTATTGTGCAAAAACAAAATAGTGACTCAACAGTTATTTGGACGCCATGGAATAAAAAAGTTAAAACACTGGTTGATATGGGTACAGAGGATGAATGGAAAAAAATGCTATGCTTAGAGAGCGTTAATGCTCTAGAAAATAGCGTAATTGTCTATCCGGGCCAATCGCATAACTTAGTAGCTGAATATATAGTTCAAGAATATTAATACTTAATTTCATTTAAATTATTTTAATTTAAATAAGTTTTAGAGTATCATAAAAGAGTAAATTAATTTAAGGGTGAAAATGATATGAAATTAGTAATTTTAAGTATAGCAATGGTTGGTGCTCTCTTAGCAAATCAAGTACAAGCTTTGGATGCTAAAGCCTCGGAAGCACTTGCTCAAAAAAGTGGATGTTTGGCTTGTCATGCTGTTCAGAATAAAGTAGTTGGACCATCTTATAAAGAGGTAGCTGCGAAATATAAAAATGATAAGGGTGCTGAAGCAAGATTAGCCGCAAAAATTAAAGCAGGTGGAAGTGGTGTTTGGGGTCCAATTCCAATGCCGCCTCATCCGCAAGTAAAAGAAGATGACATTAAAACAATTACTCAATGGATTCTTTCTCTCTAACTCATAAATATCATAAATAAAGAACCGGCTTAGGCCGGTTCTTTATTTAGATGACTATGTCTTATTGAGTAGACAAAGTAAAAGATAATCCCGATTAATACCCAGATTAAAAATCTTATCCAAGTCTGACCTGGCAAGAAACACATTAAAGCACTACAAGAAAATATTCCCAAGAGCGGTATCAAAGGATGCCATTTATTTTTAAAAGTTTTTTTATTATTTTTATGATTTTTTCTTATGAAAATTACACCTAATGAAACAATCACAAAAGCTGCCAATGTGCCAATATTTACTATTTCAGCAAGAGTCCCTAGCGGGATAAAACCTGCGATTAATGAAATAATAAGTCCGCAAAAAATAATCACTCTCACCGGCGTGTTAGTAGTTTTATTCACCTGACTTAAAGTGTGAGGTAGCAATCCATCCCTGCTCATAGCAAAAATAATTCTAGTCAAGGCATAATAAAGGACAAGAATCACAGTTGTTAGTCCTGAAATAACACCAATACTGACAACAGCAGAAGCCCATTGGAAGCCGATTTTTTGGAGCGCGTATGCTACAGGAGAAGATACATTGAGTTCTTGATATGGAACAACACCTGTAAGCAGCAAGGAAACGATGATGTATATCACAGTACAAAAGGCAAGTGAGCCAATTATACCTCTGGGTAGATCTCTTTGAGGGTTAATTGCTTCCTCAGCTGCAGTTGAAACTGCATCAAAACCAACGTAAGCAAAAAAGACGATAGAAGCACCTGCGAGAACACCAACAGTTTTTCCATCAGGTAATGTTGAAAACCACCCATAGGGCATAAAAGGATACCAATTAGCCGGATTCACATTAAAAATAGCAACTGAAATAAATAATGTGATGGTTAGAAGTTTAATAAACACCATTACGGCATTAAATATTGCACTTTGCTTTGCGCCTATAATTAATAGAGACATGATGATCAATATAATCAGCATGGCTGGGAGATTGACTATACCACCTAATGATGGAGCTTTAGATAATGTTTCTGGAAGAGAGATATCCATTAGGACGAGAGCATTATTAAAATATCCTGACCATCCGTTTGCAACTGCAGCAATAGACATTCCATATTCCATTAGCAAAATCCAGCCCATGATCCATGCGAAAAATTCACCAAAGGCAACATAGCTATAGCCATATGCGCTTCCACAGCCGCCAATTGAAGATGAGAGCTCAGCATAGGATAATGCCGCAAAAGTACATGCAAAGCCTGAAATTATAAAAGATAATGTGACTGCTGGACCAGATTGATTTGCTGCAGCAATACCTGTTAAAACAAAAATACCTGTACCAATTATGCAGCCAATACCCAGAAATGTAAGATCTATTGCGCTAAGACATTTCTTTAAATGAGCAGGATGCTTGTGATGAATATACTTTTTCCTAAAAATTTTTGTAAAAAGATTATTCATGGCTCAGCCAATCTTTATTTGTTAAAAAGTACGTATATAGTTTCTCTTCTTTACTTCCCGTTTCAGGTTTCCAATCGTATTGCCATTTAACCGTCGGTGGCATTGACATTAAAATTGATTCAGTTCTGCCTTTAGATTGCAATCCAAACAGGGTGCCACGATCAAATATTAAATTAAATTCCACATAACGACCTCGTCGATAAAGCTGAAAGTCCCTTTCTTTTTCTGTATAAAGTATATCTTTTCTTTTCTGAAGAATGGGTAAGTATGCATTTAAAAACACATCACCTACTGATTTATTTAAATTAAATGTCTTATCAAAACCTAAGTCATTAAAATCATCATAAAAAATACCACCAATTCCTCTGGGCTCATTACGATGCTTTAAATAAAAGTATTCATCACAATTTTTTTTAAACTCAAGGTAAAGTTTTTTATCATATGTATCAAGCATAGTTTTTAATGTTTGGTGAAAATGAATCGCATCTTCATCAAAGCCATAATAGGGAGTTAAGTCCATGCCACCACCAAACCACCAAATATCATCAAAGCCTTCTTTTTTTGCAATAAAAAATCTAACATTCATATGCACTGTGGGAGCGTAAGGATTTTTAGGGTGCAAGACTAAGGAGAGACCCATAGCTTCCCATTTTCTATCCGCCGCATCGTGATGGTTAACGCTTGCCGAGCTAGGTAACCGATCTCCTAAGACATGAGAAAATCCGACACCTGCCCTTTCAAATACTTTACCATTTTCTAAAATACAAGAAGTTCCTCCTCCGCCTTCTTTTCGTTGCCATGAATCATTAATAAAATTTTTTCCATCCACAATCTGAAGAGTGTCAACAATATTCGTTTGAAGATTATTAAAGTAATCAAAAACTATATTTGAATTAATCATATTATTTTCTAATTATTTTTCTGCTAAGAAAATCTTGGATAGTTGTTGGTTTTTTTTCAGCACCAATATTTCCCTCAAAAATCATTATTTTATTCTTAAAAAGATTTTTACATGCTCTAATAGTTTTGATCGATTGCTTATGACTTAGGTTAGCACTTGTTGACGTTATTGGGATATTAATTGAATTCAATAAATTTAAAGTACTTTTAACTTTAGGAAGCCTTATAGCAATGTTATGAGTTCCTCCTCTTAACCATGGAGGACAATAATCAGATGAAGGAACTAACCAAGTATGAGAACCAGGCCACATAGCCATCAATTCTTTTTTATGTGTTTCAGAGATTTCTTGGATATATTTACGTAGCAGATTTAACTTAGAGCTAATTAAAATAAATCCCTTTGATCGAGCTCTTTTTTTTAAACGTAATATTTTTTCTACAGCACGTTTATTTTTCGGGTCACAGCCTAATCCAAAACAAGATTCAGTAGGGTACGCTATAACCCCACCTTGTTTTAGATACCTTATTAAGCGTTGATTAGCCAATTGAATTGTTATTTAGTGCTCTATAGCCTATATCTTTTCGATACTGGATACCACTGAATTTGACTGTATTAACTACTTCATAGACTCTAGATTGAGCCTCTTCAACAGAATCACCAAGAGCAGTAACAGCAAGGACTCTTCCACCTGAAGTAAAAAGCTTGTTATCTTTGTATATTGTACCAGCATGAAAAATATAACTGTCAGGAATAACAAGATCTTCGATATGAATTTCATTATTTAACTCTGGAGTTTCAGGATATCCTGCTGAGGCTAGAACTACAGCAATTGCTGTTCTCGAGTCCCATTCAATTTCTGATGTATCAAGTTGACCAAGCGCTGCCTTATAAAGTATTTCAAACAAATCACTTTTAAGTCTCATGAGAATAGGTTGGGTTTCAGGATCTCCCATTCGACAATTGTATTCCAATATTTTTACATCACCTTTTTTAGTGATCATTAGCCCTGCATAAAGAAATCCAGTAAATGGAATACCGTCTTTAGCCATACCATGGACAGTAGGGTAGATAATTTTTTCCATGACTTTAGAATAAATTTCTTCAGTGACTAATGGTGCGGGAGAGTATGCTCCCATGCCGCCTGTGTTAGGTCCTAAGTCACGATCCAAAAGTCTTTTATGGTCTTGACTTGTAGCAAGCGGAAGAATTTTTTTTCCATCACATACCACCATAAAGCTAGCTTCTTCACCTTCAAGGTATTCCTCAATAACGACTCTGGTTCCTGCCTTACCAAATTTATTTTTTACAAGCATAAAGTCAATTGCATCATGAGCTTCTTTGGGGGTCATAGCAACGACGACACCTTTTCCGGAAGCTAATCCATCTGCTTTGACCACAATAGGTACACCCTGTTCATTAATATATTGATGTGCTTCATCAGGCATTTTAAATGTTTTATATTTTGCAGTAGGGATGTTATGCCTATACATAAAGTCTTTAGCAAAATTCTTAGAGCTTTCCAGTTGAGCCGCTTTTTGACTAGGCCCAAAAATATTTAAATTTTTAGATTTAAATAAATCAACGATACCTTTAGACAGAGGCAGTTCTGGACCAATAATAGTGAGATCAATTTTTTTGTTAGTTGCAAAATCTGCAAGAAGATTAATATCAGTAAGATCAATATTTTTAAATTTTGGATTGAGGTGAGTTCCACCATTTCCTGGTGCAATAAAAATAGAATTTACTTTATTGCTTTGAGAAATTTTCCATGCCATCGCATGTTCTCTGCCACCACTTCCAATGACTAAAACTTTCATGAATTAATGTCTAAAGTGACGATATCCAGTAAACAACATCACGAGACCTAACTCATTGGCAGCAGATATGATTTCTTCATCTTTTAAACTGCCGCCAGGCTGAATGACACATTTTGCTCCAGCTGAAGCTAGGACATCGATACCATCTCTAAAAGGAAAGAATGCATCTGAAGCGACTACTGAATTTTTTAAATCAAGATTTGCATTTTGAGCTTTGATCGAAGCAATCTTTGTGCTATCAACCCTACTCGTTTGACCTGCACCGATTCCTAGAGTTTGACTATTTTTACAAAATACAATCGCATTTGACTTGACATATTTAGCAACACGCCAAGCAAAAAGCATGTCAGACATTTGTTCTTCGTTAGGTTTAAGTTTAGAAACTACTTTGCAATGATCCATGTCCAAAGTAAAGTTATCTGGTGACTGGACTAATAACCCGCCGCCAATTTTTTTTGCTTCAAAAGTATTAAAGTTATTATCAAGTGTAATCTCTAATAATCTTATGTTTGGTTTTGATTTAAATATTTTAAGCGACTCAGTATCGTATGATGGGGCGATTACAACTTCTATAAACTGTGTAATGATTTGAGATGCAGAATTTTTATCTAGTAGTGAATTACAAGCAATAATACCGCCAAATGCAGATGTGGGATCGGTTGAAAGTGCTTTTTTATAAGCATTCAATAAGTCTCTTGCAGATCCAACACCGCATGGATTTGCATGTTTAACGATCACACAAGTTGGGAGAATAAAGCTTTTGACGCATTCCCAAGCTGTGTCTGCATCGTTTAGATTATTATACGAGAGTTCTTTACCTTGCAACTGTCTAAAGCTTCCCAAAGAACTTTTATTAGGTATTTCATCAACATAAAAAGATGCACTCTGATGTGGATTCTCACCGTAACGTAAATCCATTTTTTTATTAAAAGTGAGATTAAGTTTTTTAGGGTAAGCTAAATTTTTACTTTTATCTAATCCATTTAGGTAATTTGAGATAGCTGAATCATACTTCGCGGTATATTTAAAAGCTTTTTTGGCTAGATAAAATCTACATTCTAGATTAAGTGCACCATCATTTTTTTTTAAAGCATCTTCAATCATTTTGTAATCTTCAGAGTCAGTCACAACGGCCACACCATTATAATTTTTTGCAGAAGATCTAATCATTGCTGGACCACCAATATCAATATTCTCAATTGCATCAGATAGTGGGCAATTCTCTTTTAATATAGTCGACTCGAACGGATATAAGTTCACCACTACTAAATCGATTAAAGGAATATTAGATTTGAGCATTGTTTGCAGATGTTTTTCATCATCTCTTTTCCCGAGGATGCCCCCATGTATCTTGGGATGAAGTGTCTTAACCCTACCATCTAACATTTCAGGAAAGCCTGTATAATTACTGACTTCAATCACAGGAATATTGTTATCAGAAAATAATTTTGCAGTACCACCAGTTGATAGAATTTCAACATTAAATTTAAGTAACGTCTTAGCAAATTCGATAATACCTTTTTTGTCTGCTACGCTTATAAGCGCTCTTTTTATTTTAATCATGACTAGATATCAATCTTATGTTGTTTTAATTTTTTTCTGAGTGTATTTCTATTAAGACCAAGAATTTCTGCAGCCTTACTTTGATTACCTTTTGAAATACTCATAATATAAGTTAAAAGTGGCTTCTCTACGATGCTAATGACCATATCATAAATATTCGTTGGATGTTCTCCCTTCAAGTCTTTAAAGTATTGATCTAAAGATGCATTTACACAATCTGGGATATCAGTTTTCTTTTCCACTAAGCTACCAACATTTCTTCTTCATACTTTACATAAGGAGATTCAATTGAAAGAAAATTAAAATAATCTTCGATAGTTTTAATTTGTGCATCGACTGTTTCAATTGTATTCATATAGTGTCTAAAATTTGCAGAATTTTTTAATCCTTTTGTGTACCAAGAGATATGTTTTCTAGCAATTTTTAACCCTGTATTTTCACCATAGAAAGCATAAAGCTCATTCACATGAGCAACAGTAATATTTTTGATCTCATCAATAGATGGGTTATCTAAATGTTTTCCTGTTTTAAGATAGTGATCAATTTCTCTAAAAATCCAAGGTTTACCTTGAGCAGCTCGACCAATCATCACACCATCTGCACCTGTATAATCTAGAATAAATTTAGCTTTTTCTGGTGAAGTAATATCACCATTAGCGATGACGGGAATCTTGACTGACTGTTTTACTTCGGCAATGGTTTCATACTCAGCCTCACCCATGTAAAGGCACGCTCTTGTTCTGCCATGAATAGCTAATGCTTTAATACCAATATCTTCGGCAATTTTTGCAATCTCTATGGCATTACGATTTTTAGTATCCCAGCCAGTTCTTATTTTTAATGTAACGGGTACATCTACAGACTTAACAACATAAGATAATATTTTTTGTACAAGTGGCTCATCTTTAAGAAGCGCTGATCCTGCCATAACGTTACATATTTTTTTTGCAGGGCATCCCATGTTGATATCGATAATTTGAGCACCATGATCAACATTAAACTGAGCAGCCTTCGCCATCATTTTAGGGTCAGCACCTGCAATCTGCACTGAGATTGGATCAACTTCCCCCTCATGATTAGCTCGGCGAAGAGTTTTTTGGCTGCCGTAAAGTAGTGAGTTTGATGTCACCATCTCACTAACTGCCATGCCAGCACCAAACTTTTTACAAAGTTGGCGAAAAGGACGATCTGTGACCCCTGCCATGGGAGCGACAACGAGATTATTTTTAACGGAAATGGAACCTATTTGCACTTTATTAAATATTTGGTTGGGGAAAGCTGCCTATTTTATAGGCAAATGGCTTTTTATAAAAGTGTAGATTTTAAATTACTTATGCCATTCATAGCCCAAATCAACTATTTTGGCTTGAATTTCTATTATGGCCCGATCGACTAATCTTGATGGACCTTTAACCCCAAGCTCAATTGTCTTTAGAGGTTTTAATTTAGGCAGACTAAAAAGTTTAATTTCTGGATATTTTTTTACAATTTCGTTCATCAAATCAATTAATTTGCTCTCACTTACGTCATTAATCCAAATCGAGGCTTCGCTAAAATCATTTTGATTTAATAGTTGCTGATAGTAGGTATTAAGAATCCATTCGACCATAGGCCATGCCATTTCAGGAAAGCCAGGTAGAAAATGATGATTGTTAATCTTAAATCCAGGTATTTTATTAATTTCATTTGGAATCAATAATGCACCTTCAGGAATATCTGCCATTAAAACCCTTTTAGGGTAAGCATCTTCACCAAATTGTTTCTGAATGAGCTTTACAGCCTCATCATTTCTTGTCAATTGAAGATCAAAAGCATCTGCGGCAGCTTGTCTTGTAAAGTCATCTGGAGTTGCACCAATCCCGCCAAAGGTGAAAACGACAGTATGAGGCTTTATTGATTCTTTTATCGACTGAATAATGTCTTTCGAATCGTCTTGAATATATTTTATCCAGGACAATGAAAGCTCATATTTTTTTAATGTTTTTTTTAAGTATTCAAAATGTTTGTCTTGCCTTTTGCCAGATAAAATTTCATCACCAATAATTAAAGCTCCGAATTGCATTTTAATGTGCCGCATCCCAATTTAATCCAACACCTATATCCACGATGAGCGGGATATCAAGTTTTGTAATACCCTCCATTAAAGGAGGTAATTCTCTTTGCAATATTTCTATTTCATCATGAGGTACCTCAAAAATAAGTTCATCATGTACCTGCATAATCATTTTTGTTTTTAAGAATATATTTTGAGATAACCATTGATCTACAGCAATCATTGCTAATTTTATGAGATCAGCTGCAGTGCCTTGCATAGGCGCATTAATAGCTGTTCTTTCTGCCGCAGCTCTTCTAATACCGTTCGAACCATTAATTTCTGGAATCCATAATCGTCTTCCAAAAAATGTTTCTACATAACCCTTATCTTTAGCAAATAATTTCGTATCTTCCATATAGCATTTAACACCAGGATATCTTGCAAAATAAATTTCAATATAATTTGAAGCAGCACTTCGTTCAATACCGAGTGATTTTGATAAGCCAAATACACTCATCCCATATATCAATCCGAAATTAATCACTTTGGCATATCGCCTTTGTTCTTTAGAAACACTACTTAGACCACAACCGAAAATTTCAGCTGCTGTTGATGCATGAATATCTTCATTATTCTTGAATGCATCAAGTAATCTTTTGTCTTGAGAAAGATGAGCCATAATTCTGAGTTCTATTTGTGAATAGTCAGCAGATAAAATAGATGAGCCCCTATGTGCAATAAATGCCTCTCTTATTTTTCTGCCCTCTAAGGTCCTAATGGGAATGTTTTGTAAATTAGGATCTGAACTTGCAAGTCTTCCCGTAATTGCCACTGCTTGATTGTAGCTTGTATGAATTCTTCCGGTATTAGGATTAATCATTTTTGGCAATTTATCTGTATAAGTTGATTTGAGTTTCGATAGACTTCGATGTTCGAGTAACAATTTAGGTAAAGGATGATCAAGAGCTAGTTCTTGCAGTACTTCTTCATCTGTCGACGGTGCTCCTGAAGGCGTTTTTTTCAAGGGTTTAATACCTAACTTATTAAATAAAATATCTTGTAATTGTTTTGGCGATGCCAGATTAAAAGGTTGCCCTGCTAATTGATAAGCCTCTTCTTCAAGCAGTAAAATTTTTTTACCAATTTCATGACTTTGTTCGTTTAATTTTTTATCATCAATAAGCACACCATTTCTCTCAATTTTTAAAAGTACTTCAGCAGTAGGCATTTCGATATTTTCGTAAATGAATTTAAGTGGCAAGTCGTTTTCAATCGTAGTATTAAAGAATTGATTTAATTGCAATGTAATGTCGGCATCTTCAGATGAATAATGAGAGGCCAAATCAATATCGATTTCGTTAAATTTAAGTTGATTCACACCTTTACCCGCAACTTCTTCATAACTTACGCAGATGTGACCTAGATGTCTCAAGCTTAAATTATCCATGCCGTGACTTTGGTGACTTTCTGTTACATAGCTTTGCAGCATTGTATCGTGCTTAATACCTTTAAGATGTATACCATGATTTAAAAAAACATGCGCATCATATTTAATGTTTTGCCCAATTTTCTTAATTTCTTTATCTTCTAAAATAGGCTTTAATAACTGTAATGTAGTATCAAGTGATAATTGTTTTCGGGCTCCGGGGTAATCATGCCCCAAAGGAATATAAGCTGCTTCCCCTGGCAGTACTGCCATTGATATACCAACAATTTTGGCTTGCATTGGGTCAAGTGAGTTCGTTTCGGTATCGACACAGATATAATTTTTTTCTGTAATTTTTTTCAGCCACACAAGTAATTCGGCTTCATCGAATATCGTGTTATATTTAATTAAAGGTATAAAATGACTTTGTGATTTGATAGATATTTTCTCTTTACTGCTGCCACTTAAAGAATTTTCTTTTTTGTTACCTTCTTTAATTTCGTTGAGCCAGTTTTTAAATTCAAATCTCTGATATAGCTTTTTTAGTGCAGATAAATCTTGTGCTTTAGGTTTTAAATTGTCCCAATTTTTGTCGATATCTAAATCACATCGAATCGTAATAAGATCTTTAGCTTTAGGAATCCAGTCGAGTGCTTTTCTTAAATTTTCACCAATCACTCCTGAAAATTGTGAAGCATTGTTCACAATATTATCTAGCGTTTGATATTCATTGAGCCATTTCAATGCAGTTTTTGGCCCTACTTTTTCAACACCAGGTACGTTATCTGAGGTATCTCCAATAAGTGTTAAGTAATCTATAATTTGATTAGGTAATAGACCAAATTTATTTTTGACGCCTGCGATATCAAGTTTTTCATTCGTCATTGTATTAATTAAAGTGACATGTTGATTCACAAGCTGAGCTAAATCCTTGTCGCCTGTGGAGACCACTACATTAAATTGATGTTGCGAGGCTTCTTTACATAATGTTCCAATCACATCATCAGCCTCCACCCCTTCTTGAATAATAATGGGCCAGCCCATAGCCGTAATTGCTTCATGAAGGGGTTGAATTTGAGCTCTTAAATCATCAGGCATTGCTGACCGATTGGCCTTATATTCTGGGTAAAGATCATTTCTGAAAGTTTTTCCTTTTGCGTCAAAAACACAAGCGCTATAATCAGTTGGAAACTCTTTATGAATTTTTCGGAGCATGTTTAAGACACCATAAATAGCCCCAGTCGGTTCTTGGTGACTATTTCTAAGGTCAGGTAACCCATGAAATGCTCTATAAAGATAAGAAGAGCCATCGACTAATAATAGTGTTTTCATTATTTAACTTTGAAAGTTTTTATGTCAATAGATAAAAAAATACCTAAATTTAATGACCCAGAATTATTTGATGAAACTCATAACGAAAGTGAATCCTGGTATGCATTTGAAATTATGTCAGAATTCGTTGGCGCCACCGAAAAACTTAAAAAAATAACCCCTGCTGTATCTGTTTTTGGAAGTGCTAGGGTAAGGGAAGATCATCCTTATTACCAACTAACTGTTGAGATAACAGAGGAGCTATCCAACTCCGGATTTAGCGTTATTTCTGGGGGAGGTCCAGGTCTGATGGAAGCCGCAAATAAAGGAGCCTCTAGAGGTAAGGGGCCTAGTATTGGGCTTAATATCAATTTGCCTCATGAGCAAAAAGTAAATGACTATCAAGATATTTCAATCAATTTTAAATTTTTCTTTATGCGTAAGGTGATGTTTATTAAATACGCTTCAGCCTATGTAGTGTTACCTGGTGGATTCGGAACCTTAGATGAATTAATGGAAGTGATCACACTTATTCAAACGGGTAAATCAAGAAAAATTCCTATCATTTTAGTAGGAAAAGAGTTTTGGTCTGGATTATTAGGCTGGTTAAAAGACAAAATTATAAAAGAGGGTATGGCACAAGAAAAAGACTTGGATTTGATCCAAATTCTTGAGAAGCCTAAAGAGATTGTGGATGCAATATTTAAACATTACGAATCAATTGGTTTTACATTAACGCCAGCGGAGAGAAAAACCCAGCTTTACTTATAAATTGTGAAATAAAGCATACCACCCATATGTTTTTTGCTAGAATCTTGTCTATGAAAATACAAAATACAATTAAAGCTTTTTTATTGGCGATTACCTTTATGAGTTTAAATGTTATGGCTGAAAAAAAACTAGAGCTTTTAGAAGAAGTGAAGCCACCACCAAAAAATTTTGAAAGCGATATTGTAGATGAGCCACAAATTACCATCACCAAGAAAGGTGAAAATACTGTCGAGGAATACCGTATAAATGGCGAACTTTATATGATGAAAGTTACACCAATTGCTGGCGGCCCCCCATTTTATTTAATGAAGGAAGATCAAGATGGCGGTTGGGCAAAACACGACGGTCCTGGTCAGCCTATCT
>SXGQ01651464.1_pt1 | contig 34991 bp, 46 predicted proteins | sample 3178371 | NCBI WGS metagenome assembly SXGQ01 (sample SAMN11356859, study PRJNA531348) | freshwater metagenome | isolation source: freshwater sample F1-20 | place: China: Fuxian Lake, Yuxi | collected 2017-12-25 | reverse complement strand
GCCCGCTGCGAGCACCTGCACTTGAGCCGCTGGCAGACCGACGAATGCCTGGGCCGCGTCGCCAGCGAGATCCGCAAAGGCCGCAGCACCGCCGTGGCGGTTCAGGCTGGCATCACCCTGGCCAAGCTGCACGCCCGCGACAACGACCGCTGGCACGGGGGTGGCGCGGCATGAGCACCATCATCCAGATCACCAGCACCGAACTCGCCATCGGCGCCGGCATCACCCTGCTGCTGGGCTGCGTCATCGGCTACGCCTTCGGCCTGGCCGACATGGACCGCGTGACCCGCGCCCTGCGAGGCCCGCGCACATGAGCCGCCCCGACCACCCCGGCGCCCTCACCATCGCCCTGCACCGCGCCGAGGTCTACGCGCGCGTCACCATCGACACGCAAGACCCTCACGAATTGCGCGTCGACATCAAGGGCCTCGACAACGTCGACCAGGTGCTGAGCCGCACCGTAGAGCGCGCACTCGGCCGCCCGGTCGCCGTGCACCACGTCATGCCCGACCGCCCGCAGCTGTGGCTGGGCCGCACCGCCATCAGCCTCGCCCCGCACCAGGTGCAGCCGGCCGCCGAATGGTGCCAGCGCTACCTCGACTGGCTGCGCGAAGGCGACCTGAACCAGACCGCGCCGCGGGCGCAGCAGGCCGCCGCATGACCGCCGCCGCCCTCACCACCCAGCCGCGCCCGCACACCGGCCGGCCCGACACCGCGGCCGACCGCGCGCTGCGCCTGCTCACGCCCGGCGTGCCTACGCTGGCCAGCACCATCGCCGACCTCACCGACTACAGCGAAAGTTACGCCGCCGACCTGCTGCAGCGCCTGCACCGCCGCGGCTTGGTGCAGCGGGTGCGCCACTACAGGGGCGAAGTCGGCCAGCCCGCGTGGGCCTACATCAGGCCGCGCGCATGAGCACCCGCAACTACCGCCCCAAGGGTGACTGGCAGCGCCACCACCCCACCGCCCGCGCGATCGCCGACCGCCTGCTGCAGCACCGCGACGTGCTGCGTCTGAGCACCGGCCAGCTGATCCGCGACATCACCACCACCCACCGCGTCGCCGCCAGCACGGCTGCCCGCGCGGTGGGGTTTGCGAGGGCTGCATCGTGAACACTAGCGAGACAGTGAAGGCCGCGCAGCGGCTGCTGGCGGAGCGTGAGGCCGTGGGCCTGCGGAAGTACGGCACGACGGTCGATCGCAACGACCTTGGGGCCGGCGACTGGCTGCAGCACGCGATCGAAGAGGCCAGCGACCTGCTGCTGTACCTGATCCGGCTGCAGCAGACGATGCGGCAGGGCGCGGAATTTCGGCTGCATAGAAGGGCCGTTGCGAGCGGCCTGATTTCGGAAAGCCAGCCCACGCCCGTCACCGACTTCAACCTCTACACCAGCCCGGACGTGTGGACGAGCCAGCCCGCGCCCGCCGCAGAGCCGACGCTGCGCGATGACGTTGAGCGCATCCGCGCAGTCTTCGCCGAATTGCCGCGCGAACACCTGGACGCGGCTATGGATCGCCTGCGAGCAGAGCGCGAGGAAGATCCGGAGGAAGACCCCCCGCCCGCCGCAGCCCCCGAGGACGCCGAGCGCGCTGCGTATCTGGCGCGGTGGAAGGACGCGCCGGAGTGGGCGGACTACAGGACCATTGACGGGTGCGGTCGAGTGCGATGGTGGCCTGCTGGCCCTTTGGCCTGCGAGCCGCGCCCTGTGCAGGGGGTGGAGCCGTGATGCGCAGCCTCGCCGAAGCCATCATCCGCCGCGTCACCCGCCGCCCGCCCGACGTCATCATCGGCGGCGCCGACGCGCCCTACCTGCGCCGCTGGCACATCCTCCCGCGCAACCGCATCTTCAACCTCTACCTGCACCACTTCCTGCGCGACGACGACGACCGCGCGCTGCACGACCACCCCTGGGCCTGGTGCAGCCTGGTGCTGGCCGGCGGCTACTACGAACACACCATCGCCGCCGGCGGCATCCACCACCGCCGCTGGCGCCCGGCGGGCAGCCTCGCCATGAGCGGCCCGTGCCGCGCGCACCGGATCGAGCTGCACAAGCACCCCGCCGAACACGCGCCGCTGCCCGTCACCTGCTTCACCCTCTTCGCCACCGGCCCCACCGTCCGCACCTGGGGCTTCCACTGCCCCGAGCGCGGCTGGGTGCCGTGGCAGCAGTTCACCGACCCCGCAGACCCGGGCATCGCCGGGCGAGGGTGCGAGCCGTGATGCGCATCAGCTACCAGCGCGGCGCCGACGGCGAACTCGTGCGCGTCACCACCGTCGACCGCCGCGCGCAGTACCAGGCGAAGGTGCGCAACGCAGGCCTGCAAACCACGCTCGACTTCCGCAGCCGATACGCCCGCGGCCTCGCCTACAAGGCCCGCGTGGGCCTGATCTGCAAGCACGGCGTCGACCACGCCCTGCGCGCAGCCTTTCAGCAGCTCGACTGGAACCCAACCCACCCCCGCCCCGACGCGCCACCCAGCCCGCGAGGCAGTGCCGCCGCATGACCCGCCTTGCCCGCCGCATGAAGCAGCAACCCCTGCCCCTGCCCGACATGCGCGCCACCGCCGCGCACTTCCGGGCATCCGCCGAGCGCGCCTTGGTCGACAGCAACTACACGCCCACCGAACAGCGGCAGCGCCACGCCTACTACCTGCAGAAAGCCCAAGAACTCGAGGCCCAGCGCAATGAGCACTGACACCCCTACCGCACAGCCGGAACGCACTCGGCGCAGCCAGTTCTCCACCGACGAAGAAACCTTCAATCACGAAACCAAGTGGGAAGCCTTGGACGCGATGTACGAAGACGACCGCCTGCACCTCGGCGCCGAGTATTACGAGGCCGAGTTCGAACAGGCAGATCCCTGCATCGCCATCCGCGAGTCGATGGTTCTGGATCTGGCCGACGAATGGCTCAGGGACAACCAATGCCTGGGTGAAGATTACGACTACTTCATCCACTTCACCGCTGAGGCCCGCGCCGAGCTCGACCAACTACTTCGCGCCTGGCACGACAAGCACAAGCCCAACATGACCCTGTGGAAGCCGGTCGGCAAGACGATCACCCACACCCTCACCGCGGAAGACCTCGCCGAGTTCCACGCCGGCAACCCGGGCGAGGGCCAGTGATGAGCCACCAACCCGGCACCACCCTGAAACCCCTGGTCAAGCTGCCCAAGTCCGGCGACGCCTGCTGGGAATGGATCGGCCGCGCCACCGCCGGCGGCTACCCCGTCAAGCAGTTCAACGGCCAGCCCGTGCCCGCACGCCGCTGGATCTACACCCAACTGCTGGGCCCGATCCCCGACGGCCTAGTGGTGGCCGCGCGCTGCGGCAACCGCATGTGCGTCAACCCGCTGCACCTGTACGTGACCTTTCAGGCGCACGCCAACCGCGACGGCAGCAACACCGTGCTGACACCGTCCGACGTCGCCGAGATCCGCGCCAAGGGCCGCGCCCGCACACCCAACCTTGCCCGCCTGCTGGCCGAGCGCTACGGCGTCACCCCGCAGACCATCCGCGACGTCTGGCGCCGCCACAGCCACCGCACCCCGCGCAAGCGCCCCGACGCCAAGCCCGTCAACGTGCCCGCCACGCTCGCCGAACCCGAGGCGGAAGCCGCATGAACACAAAGCCCGCCACCTCCGCCCTGAAAGCCTGCCTGCGCTACGACCAGGTCGCCACCGACCTCAAGGCCGCCACCAGCGCCATCAACGACGCGCTGGAACGCTGCCCCATCAGCGCCGAGTCTTACCGCCGCCCACCCACAGACCGCGACTACTTCGACGAACGCGGCCGCGTGCGTCACCACATGCACCGGGCCATGACCAAGGGCGTATGGGCGGACGCCGTCACCTTGCGCGCGCCCACCACCGACGAAGTCACCGCACGCCTCAGCGACCCCGACACCGGCTGCCCGCACTGCCTGCGCGCCTGGCAACAGGTGCAGCACCGCAAGGCCCTGCGCCAGCAGATGGGCGTGGCCAAGCGCTCGATCCGCCGCGCCGCGAAAGCCGCCGCGAAAGACCCACCGCCGAAGCGCCGCACCACCACCACGCCGCGCCGCCACCAGACCGAGGCCCGCCATGACTGAGTGCATTGCCACCCTCACGAACGCCAACCAGGTGCGCCAAGCCCTGCGCCAAGGTGCGCGAATCGAACCCGACCCGGCTCGCCCGAACCTGCTGCGCCTGGTCGGCAGCGACGGCAAGCCCATTCCCGCCTGGCAACAGGCGCTGAGCACCGCACAGCGCAAGCCCGCATGAATCGCTTCCACTGGACCACCGACGCAGTGGCCACCCTGCGCCACCTGTACCCCGACCACGCCGCGCAGGACGTGGCGCTCGCGATCGGCTGCAGCACCTCAGCGGTACACAACAAGGCCGCCGCGCTGGGCCTGAGCAAGTCCCGCGCGTGGTGGGCGCGCGAAGCCAAGCGCGCCAAGATCGTCGGCGCCGCCAGCCGGTTCCGGCCGGGTCATACGCCCTGGAACAAGGGCATCCACTTCGAATCAGGCGGGCGCAGCGTCGAAACACGATTCAAGCCCGGCCGCCCCGCGCACGAAGCCGCCAACTACCTCCCCATCGGCAGCACCCGCATCACGAAGGACGGCTACCTCGAACGCAAGGTCACCGACGACCCCGCCATGGTGCCAGCCCGCCGCTGGGTGGCCGTGCACCGCCTGGTGTGGGAAGCCGCGCACGGCCCGGTGCCGAACGGGCACGCCGTCGTGTTCAAGCCCGGCCACCGCACCACCGCCGAGGCCGAGATCACCCTCGACCGCATCGAGCTGGTCACCCGCGCCGAGCTGATGCGCCGCAACAGCTACCACACGAACTACCCGCCCGAGCTGCGCAGCCTGGTCCAACTGCGCGGCGCCCTGAACCGCAAGATCAACAACCGCCGCAAGCGGCTGGAGCCCACCCGATGAAAAACGCCATGGTCGACGTCCGCAACCACATCGTCGCCGCCCTCGAGCGCCTGGGCGAAGAGGACATCAAGCCGGACGACCTCAAGCGCGCCGCCGCCATCAGCGAGCTCGCCAAAACCTTCACCGACACCGTCCGCGTCGAGATCGAAGCGATGAAGCTGCTGTCCGTGAAAGACCAGCTGCCGGCGCCGCTGCGCCCGAAGCCCTTCGAGTCGATCGAGCACGGCCAGGCGTAATGAGCGCCACCGCTCTGACCTTGTCGAAGACCGAAGTCCGCGAGCTTACCCGCACGCCGATCCGTCGGCGTCAGGTTGAATTCTTGGTACGCAACGGCATCCGCCACTACCTCGATGCCGGCGGCTGGCCCGTCGTGCTGCGCTCGGCGGTAGAGTCAGCACCAGAGCCCGCCGGCGGCAAGCCGGCTTGGAAACCGAGGAAGGCCGCATGAACGCGTGGCAACCCATTGAAACAGCTCCGAAAGATGGAACCGTTGTTCTGGTGTTCTGCGATGACGGGATCCACAGATACGGCGGATTTTGGGACTGGATGCCAGGCAGTCCTGCTGGGATAGCGCTGGCCGTTTGGGACGACTACAGGGACGCTCAAAGCGGACAAAGTCAGCCGCTCGGCTGGGTCATGGCAAGCGTTCGCGACCCGAAGGGCCGTGCCCAGATTGTTACTCCTCTGAGCCCCACGCGCTGGATGCCACTCCCGCCACAGCCCACTCCGACACCGTGACGCGAATCCGCTGACATGGGCCGACGCCCCAGCAAACCCAACGCCGTGCCGCGCCTGCGCCAGCGGAAGCGCGGCGACAAGACCTGGTACTACTACGACCACGGCGGAACGCCGCGGCGCGAAGAGCCGCTGGGCTGCGACTACGGGCTGGCCATCCAGCGCTGGGCCGAGATCGAGCGCGAAGCCAGCAGCCCGCGCGTGCCCGCCACGCTCACCTTCCGGTACGTGGCCGACCAGTACCGGGCGAACGTGATCCCGACGAAGGCGCCGCGCACGCAGGTCGACAACGCCGCCGAACTCGCCAAGCTGCTGGAGTTCTTCGACGACCCGCCCTGCCCGCTTGAAGCGATCGAGCCGCAGCATGTTCGCCAGTACCTGACATGGCGCGGCGCCAAGGCGCAGACCCGGGCCAACCGGGAAAAGTCGCTGCTCTCGCACATCTGGAACTTCGCCCGCGAACGCGGATACACCGCGCTGGCCAACCCCTGCGCCGGCATCAAGGGCTTCCGCGAGGCCGGTCGCAGCGTCTACATCGAGGACGACGAACTCACCGCACTGTGGCAGCACGCCTGCGTGCCGGTTCGCGACGCACTCGACCTCGCCTACCTCACCGGCCAGCGTCCGGCCGACGTGCTGCGCATGCGTGCCACCGACGTGCGCGACGGCTACCTGCAGGTTCGCCAGGGCAAGACCAAGACTCCGCTCCGCATCGAGGTCACCGGCAAGCTGGCGCAGGTGCTGGAGCGCATCAACGAACGCAAGCGCGCCTACCGCGTGCACACGCTGGCGCTGATCGTCAACGAAGAGGGCAAGGCGATCGGACTGAAGGCCCTGCAGGTGCGGTTCCAGCGCGCCCGCGATGCGGCCAACCTGCCGCACATCCAGTTCCGCGACCTGCGTGCGAAGGCCGGCACCGACAAGGCCGACAGCGCCGGCGACATCCGCCAAGCGCAGGCCCAGCTCGGCCACGCCACGGTCACGATGACCGAGCACTACGTGCGCAAGCGGAAGGGCGCGAAGGTCACGCCGACGCAGTGATTGCGGAACAGATCCAGATATCGGAACAGAAAGGGCCGCCCGGCTCTACCCGTGACGGCCCTGAAACGCTTGTATCTGGCGGAGAGGGAGGGATTCGACCCCTCGATACGCCGGAGGCGTATACCGGATTTCGAGTCCTAAGCGAAAAGTCCGCTTTTCAATAGCTTGCGCGCCATTCCCGTTCCGCAATCGGCGGTGAAATCACGCCCTGAAAGCCAGCAACGGCGCGGGGCCGCTCAGGATTGCGGAACGGATCGGCGCCCGCCCAACGAAGAAGGGCCCGCATCCATGCAGGCCCTCGGCGCCACACCTTGGCACAGCTTGCTGCAGTCTGACCCGCTGCAGGGGTTGCACCGAATCTCCGGGGCGGATCGGTGCCAGGGCTTCCAAGGCGAGGCCAGTGTGCCGGCACGATCGCGCGCTGACAGTCGTCAGACGGCGCGGCGAGGGGTAGGAGAACTCCTACGGCGACACGATGACGCAAAAAAACAAAGGCCCGCAGAAGCGGGCCTTTGAATTCAACGGAGGCTCGACGGCACTACGGTTCGATCGGGCACTCGCAGTCGGTAAAAATTTCTTCAATGTAGTCACTGATCCGCTGCATCTCGGCTCGGAGCTCCTTAGCCAAGGCAATCAGATCTTCGTTGCTCTTGGGCGAGACCAGAGCATAAAGATCGAGCTTGAGCTCGTTCGCGTCCATAACCACTCTCCTAGAATTTCGGCTGCAACTCCAGCTGCTGAATGACTCGCTGGTACTCTTCTTGGTCGCCGCTCTTGAGCGCTACGGCGAGGCGCTGAATACAAAGAACGCACTGCTTCGAATTCAGCACAGCTCGGTTTTCATCGTGCGTCAAATCATGGGCGAGGAAGTCGTTGAGCATGAACTCAGCGATACCCAGCCCGTGAAGAACATCCTCAATCTTTGGGTTCAAACTTGCTTCGATGCCCTGAAACCCAAAAATTTTGTGCGCTTTTAGGATGTTGTTAACCGTCTTAACAACGGTGTTTTGCCACACATCCAAGATGATCTCTTCCCGGACCGTGTCGCGCGTCACGCCTACATCCATGCAACGAACTCCTTGATAGCAAAACTCCGCTGAGCAGACAGTGAGGCGTTCAAGCTGTCTCACTTGCTGTTCATGATCCATTCATGAGCTAAGCTTGACTAGCCGGAGATGATGTCAGCGACAAGCCGTCAAATCAAGATCCCGGAAGGCGTGATGCAAAGTGTGGGCCTGCTCGGGCGTCAGGTTTTCGCGTGCCTTGGAGCGAAATGAACAACCGAAGGTTCAACCTGCCGCTCGCCGCGCGCTCGGCGGGTTCAGGTTGAACGCTGGGACCAGGCGGGCGACATTTTCTCAGCGACCAAACTGATCGGCGCAAGCCTCGGCACAGTAGAAGAAGTCCTACCCTGTCACCCCAAGCCCACCCACCGCTTCGCCGCCTCGCGGATCTTTCGGCAGCGCTCGCAGGGCGGCTTGGTGTCAGGCGGCGGCGTTCGCTTCGGCGCGGCCTGTGGCTTGGGGCGGCGGAAGGCGATACGCATCACGAGCCCCCGCCGTAGGTGACGACGGCCGTCGGGAAGAACGTGGCGCCGTCGCACTCGCGTACGACCGGCCAGGTCGTGGGCTCTTCGTCTCGGCAGCCGCCGGCATCGCCGAGCACATACCCGGCCGGCAGCCCCGACTCATCCGGCGTGAACAGCGCCGGCCATTCGTCCGGGCCGCAGCCGAACAGGCTTCCGGCCACGTTGATGCTGGTCGGCGGTGCCGCCACGCCGGTGCAGTCGCCGCCGGGGCCGGGAGTCTCGGCCGTCTCGCGGATGGCGCGAGCTGCCGGGGGCAGCACGATTGTCTGAGCGAAGCCGGCCTGCGTGGCGATCGGAGACAGCAGGAACCGGCGGGTCATACCGTCACCTCGGTGGCGAACTCGCGGCCGTCCTCGGTGCGCACCTGAATCACATGCACGCCCGGCGGCATCGCCGAGGCCGGGAAGCTCACGCGGCCGGCGCCGTCGGTCAGGCGGGTGATGTTGTCGTTGAGTCGGCACGAAGCACCGACGATCGGCCTGCCATCGGCCTCGCGCAGCGTGAGCACGCGCTCGGCGCCCACCGTCTCGATAGCGATGGCCTCGTACTGCTGCACGTCGAGCGCGGCGGCCTGGCTGACCAGCCGCACGGCCGGCACGTCGCCCACCGGCAACTCGAAGCGGACGCGCGTGCTGCCGTCCTCGGCATCGAGCTCGCGGCCCAGCACCACGGCCGATGCCTGCACCGGAAGCGTTGGGTGATCCAGCGTCACGACGTCGCCGATGCGCAGTACGCGATCGACAGTGCCGGTGCCCACCGACCACGCCGGCCGGGCGCGCTGGCGCAGGGCGCGCGAGGCGACAGCGATGGCCACGCGCGGCGACGTCAGCCAGGGCGCATCCTCAACGCGCTCGCGGCGGCCGTAGGTCGCCACGCTGTCGGGCGCCTCGATACGCACGGATGCACGCGGCTGGCCGTCCTCGACCGCGAACCGCAGGGTCAGGTCATTGGCCAGGGTGTCGAGCTGCAGGCTCGCATCCAGCTCGATCTCGCCGCCGATCTGCCAGCCGCCGGTGGGCGCGTCCACTGGCCAGAGGAACGCGCGGCCCTCGGAAAACACCGCGCCGATGCTCGCGCACAGGCCGCGGACAACAGAGCGCAGGATCTCCGCGCGGTCGAGACTGCCACCCACCTCAAGGCCCGCAGCAGCGCAGGCGCCGCGGAAGTCAGACAGGTCGATGGCCGGGCGGCGCGCGATGGCGGTCAGGATGTCCACAAGCACGTCGGCGGGGTTGGTCATCAGCCCGCCGGCGCCCAGCTTGCCGCGCCCGCGCGCGATCAGGTCAGCGCCCTCTTCCACCGGCTGATCGAACTCGACGAAGGCCACAGCCTGGCCGGCACTGTCGGTGCCGTTGCGGTGCTGCCAGTTGCCCACAGCCTGCCCGCCGATCAGCACCGCGTCGACGCCTGCGACCGGGTGATCCGCCCAGACGAAGACGCGCCGGTCTGCGCTGTATTGCAGCAGCCGGCCGCCCGTCTCGCCGTAGCGGTGCGGGATCGGCGCAGGCTCGCGAAAGCCCGGCCACACGGCCGTGGTGCGCAGCGGCAGCGGGGCGGAAAGCGGCGTCATGACTCCACCGAAATGCTGGCCGAGTCACGCCCCAGGCGGATCTCGGCGACGATGCCGGAGAACAACTGCCCTGCGGGCGTCATCAGTCGCGCCCGCGCGCCGAGCGGCGGCCGGCGCGCCAGCAAGGCCGAGGCTTCGCCGCTGGTGTTGTCGAGCTCCAGAGTGATGTTCGGGTCCTCGCCGTCGACGTCGGCGCGCAGGGCGCCCACGCGCTGCAGGATGGCGTGCCGGGCCGCTTGCGGATCCATGTGCTGCAGGGCGCCCGGGTCAGCGTAGAACTGCCGCACCGGGTTGCCCTCGATCACCAGCCAGAGCGCCGTCATGCCACCGCCTCGAGGTCGATCGACACACTCAGCCGTCGCCCGGCCGGCTCCGGTTGATGACGGAACAGGTCTTCGACCTCGAGCGCATCCGCAGGCAGCCGCACGATGGCCGGCTCGGTGTCACTGATCAGCACGCCCAGCAGGCGCCGGTCGCGCTCGCAGGCCCAGCCCAAGGCCTCGACCAGGTCATCGACGGCAGACTGCGTCAGCGTCTCGTGCCGCACCGTGCCGCCGCTGGCCAGTCGACGCCCGATGCCCGGCAACTGATAGCGCCGCACCAGCGCGCCCAGCTCCACCTTGCCGCTGGGGATCGATGGCTGCAGCGGCGCACCCAGCCACAGCCATCGGATTGAGCCACCGCGGTTGATCAGCAGCCGATATGCCAGCCGCGGCGAGGCGATCGGCACCCAGATGTGACGCTCCCGCCACTCCAGCGGCTGTGTGCTCAGCACCGTGGTGAAGCCATCATCGCTGCCCTGCAGGGTGATCTCCGCGTCAGCCGGCAGGGTGTGATCGGCAATCAACAGGCCCGTCACGGCACCCGCGGCGGGTGTCAGGGTGATTGCGGTGCTGCCCGTCCAGCTCAGCGCGTCGTCCGTCGGCTGCAGCGCGCGCGCCGGGCCGTTGATGGCTTCTGCCAGAAAGCTCCAGCGATCGAGCGCCACCCAGCTCGGCGCCACGCCCGGGTTGAACACCGCAGACAGGCCCGCCGTCAGCGCGACCGTTCCTGCGGCCTCGATCGGAGCAGACCACGCGCCACCGTTCAGTCGCCACTGCGCGCGCGCAGCCTCGACGCGGAAGGTGTAGCGGTCACCCAGCGCGAACGGCACTTCGCCCAGCCCGATGGCGAAGCTCAGGCCGCCGTCGCTGTAGCCAGCCGGCGCGGTCGTGCTCAGCGCGTAGTCGTCGAGCCGCCCGTCCACGCTGCCGATCACGCTCCAGGTCAGCGTGTCCGTACCGTCCTGCCCGCCGGAAAGGCCCACCGGCTCGGCCCGGTTGATCTGCAGCACGAACTCATCGCCCTGCTGGTACGTCGCCCTCGGCACGCCGGCCAGGTCGATGGTGATCGAGAGCCGGTCGCCGTCGATGAGCTGCTCGCAGGGGATATCGATGCCCACGCCGAACTCCTGCGTGGACACCGGAACGCGCCGGCCGGTGTCATCCGTGCCCAGCCGTGCGCTGTGGTAGTAGTAGCCGGGCTGGATGGGCAGCAGGTCGTGCGATGTGCACTCGAACCATGCCGCCCCGCCGCGATCGGTCCAGACGCGATTACCGTCCAGCCCGGCCCCCTCAAAATCCGGGTCGACCCCGGCCGCCGCCAGCACCTCGTTCATCGCCGCCTGGTAGCGCTGGAAGTACAGCTCGGGCGGGTTGCGCTCTTCGCGCGTGGTGTCGCCCTCGATGATGATCCGCGGCGACAGATCCTCGCCGTCCGCCATGCCGAACAGGTTGTCCGCGTCGGTCTTGAACGCCTCGAACGCCGCATCCCACATCGCCCACACAGTGAGGCCGATGCAAGTCCAGGTGCCATCGCCATCGCTCACCGTGTCGCCGATGGTGGTCGGCCAGGTCGGCTCTGTGCTGCCCGTGGTGCCGCCGCTGTAGGCGTAGCGGTAGCCGTTGCGGTCGGTGCTCTCGCGCACCACGTCCGCGCCGATCGCCGTTTCATCGGTCCAGACGGGATAGGTCACGCTGCCGCCGGCGATCTTGCGCAGGGCCGCACTCAGAATGCGCGAGCTTTCGCGGATGAACCGCAGATCGTTCTCGGCCAGCGCCGGCACATAGGGCGCCGGGCCGGGGCCGGGAGGCGTGCCAGTGTTGGCCTGCACGAACTGGTTGGCGTACTTGGCGAGGCGCTCCACGCGGATGATCCGCGATGCCTCAGACATGGTTGCAGCTCCTTCGGGCAGTGCAATGCCCAGCAGATCGGGGTCGGGGCCGCCCTCGATGTCGGCGTTGGTGTCGCAGGGGCACGGCTCGGGGCGCGTCACCCAGGTGAACTCGTAGGTCGTTGCCTTGGCCAAGCGGCCCACCAGCGCGTCCTCGACGCAGAGGGTCGGGCGCTGCGCGTTGTTGCTGCGGTCGGCAGCCAGCTTGACGTCGATCGCCGAAACGGTCGGGATGATCGGGCTCGGCACCAGAGGGATCTGGAAGCCGTAGGCGCCGGCCGAATACAGCACGTTGGTGATCGCATCCGACAGCCGCCCCGACACCTGCCCGCGCACGCTCCAGCGCTCGCGGCCGGATTCGCTGGCATCCACGCAGCGAATGGTCAGGGTTTCCGTGGGCGCAGTCGGGCCGACGGTCACGGGGAACTCGGCTTCCCGCGCGTACTCGGTGCCGTCCGCAGTGCGGCTGGCGGCATAGCTCTGCGTGTAGACCGACAGGTCCGTGATGCCCTGACCGCCCGGCCGGTAGTCGGCCACGATGGCGCCTTCGACGCGCACCAGGTCGCTGCCGTCGCGGATGGCCGACAGCGCGTCGAACAGCGAGACGATGCCGGTGAAGCTCTCGCTGGCCACCTGGTCGGTGATGCGGATCGTGCGGCTGCCCGACACGGCCTGGATGGGCGTGCCTGCAGGCGCACTGCGCACCGGCGCCGGCGTGAAGCTGTAGACCCAGCGGCCCGCCACATAGCGCTTGAACGGCCGGTAGACCTGCGGATCGATGCCGAAGCGGATGCGCGGCGCGTTCTGCGGGATCGTGCCATCGGGGTTCAGGGCCACTGCGCCGAAGTTCCACTGGTCGCCCAGGTATTCGTTGACGCCCTCGCGCAGTTCTTCTTGCAGCGCGTAGTCGGTCGCGGTGTCCACCAGCCCGCTGCTGTCCACCGTGACCGTGATCGCGTTGCCGTCGCTGCCTGCGGTCTTGGCGACCAGCAACGCCGACTGGAATGGCGCCTGCGCGGCGCGCGTCTCGATGCCGAGGTTCTCGAGCGTCACCGTCACCGTCTGCGCGGCCACAGTGTTCGCCGCCGTCAGCCCGCCGATCTGCCCGCTACCGACGCCCACAAACTGCGGCGCGCTCACCCGGCGCGTGCTGCCGCCATCGTCGAGGATCTCGACGTCGACCGTCGCATCCGCGCTGCCCGTGTAGGCGCCAGCCAGCGACACGGCCCCGCCGCCCGCCTTGGGCGCGCTGTCGGTGCGCGTGATGGCGGTGCTGGGCACGATGTTGGTGGCAGCTACAGCGCCGGTGCGGGCCAGATTGTCGCGGTTCATCAGGTAGCGCATGGGTTAGCGTCCGGTCCTCAGGTTGAAGCCTAGGCGTTGCAGCTTCTCGAACTCGCGCGCCACAAGCCGTGCCGTTTCCACGGGGTCTGTGACGCCATTGATGGTGATGTTCGGCGCGATGGGCTGCGGCGCCACCGGGGCGCGGGTGGGCGCCACCGCAGCGCCGCTGCCGCCGCCACTGGAGCGCCCGCGCCGGTCGTCTTCGACGCGGCGGTTGGAGTTGATCTGCTCGCGCTCGCGCTCGCGGATCTCGCGCAGGTCGGCCTCGAAATTGCGGCGCGCCAGCTCGCGGGCCTGATTCGCCTGCGTGATGGCCGACTGCCCGCCCTTGCGCTCCAGGTCGGCAATGCGCCGCAGTTGCTCTTCGTACTCGCGGCGGCGCACCGCCTCTTCGTTGCCGGCGCGGCGGTCGGCTTCGTCCTGCAGCTGGCGGTTCAGGCTGGCCAGCTCATCGGTGGCTTCAGCGGTCTGCTGCGCTAGCCGCGCCATCTCTTCGCGCGTGCGCTTCACGGCTGCCTCGGTGTCGCCCACCTGCAGCTTCAGCTCTTCGGCGTTGCGCGCCGCGGCAGCCGCCCGGTCGGCGATCAGCTGCATCACGTCGGCCGTACTGCGGCCGGTGGTGTTGACCACGCCCAACTCGCCGCGCAGGCGATCGAAGGCCTCGACGGCCGCCGGGCCCAGCTCGGCGACAGCGTCGCGGGCGTCCTTGGTGACTTGGATCAGGCCGAGCAGGGCGTTCGAAACACCCAGCTCGACCTCTTCGCCGGCCTGCTGGCTTTCATCGCCAATACCGCCGACCGCGGCCGCGGTTTCCTTGGCCTGCAGGGCGGCACTCTTCAGGTCGTCACGGATCTTGTTGAAGCTGTCATTGTTTCGATCGGCCGTGCGAGCGGACTCATCGCCGATGCCAGCAAGGCCTTTTTCAAGTTCGGAAATCTGGGTGTTGGCACCCTGAATCTGCGCCTCGACACCTGCTAGTTGCTCGCGCAGCGCATCTGTAGCCTTGCCGTTGCTCAGCGCTTCGGCGATTGCACGGGAAATCGAATCCGCTTCGATTGCGAGCGCCCCGCGCGCAGTTCTAAGTGAAGCGATGAGCTCACGCGCCATCTGGCGACCGGCCTCACCAACACCGTCAAGAGCACCCTGCGCCTCCTTGGCTCCAAGCGCGATTTCCGATGTGCGCGCGGCCGCGGCAGAGATGGCCGAGCCGAGCTGCTGCGCGCTGATCCTGCCAGCGTTGAAGGCTTCACGAAGCTCGGCCTCCAAGGCCTTGACCTCGGCGGTCGTCTGCGCCTTGTTCAGAGCCGCACGGAATGCAGCTCCGATTGCATCAGCAGAAAGCTGCGAGCTTGTGGCAATACCTCGGAAGGTGGCGATGATCTGCCGGCCCTGCTCCGTGATCTTGAGGCCGGCCGCCTCAACGTTGACTCCTAACCGGCGCAGCTGTTCTTGCACCGTCTGGTCAATGATGTTCGCCGCCTCGACAGATAAGCCACTAAGCCCGCCAAGCGCAGACTCAGCAGCCTGCTGGAACGCAGTCAGATCTTCGGCCGACAGCTTCGCCAGCTCTGCGCCCAGCGACTCACGCACCACGCGAGCGGTCTCTTCGCTGTCAGCAGACACTGCGGCCAAGGCAAGAGCAATTGCATCGATGCCCTCGGCGCCCGCTGTGAAGTCCGCGCCCTTGAAGACGTCGCCGATGGCCTTGCCTAAGCCTTCCGCCTCGCCACTCGCCTTGCGCAACTGTTCGACAAGCTGGCTGGCCGGCGACTTTTGCTGCTCCCCCGCCAGGTTGGCAATGCTGCGCGACACGCCCTCGAACTTGGACGCCAGCGGGCCAAGGAGCTGGTTCAGAGCCTCGTAGACGCCGCGGTCTTGCACCAACAGCCGGCCCTGGCGCTCGAACTCAGAGGATGCTTCGCGAATCGTGTCCCGGAGCTCGGCTTGTCGCCGCTCGAGCGACAGCGTGCTGGCACCCAGCAGCGTGGACTGCGAAAGGGCCTGTTCGCGCGCAACGCGCAGGCGCTCATCCACCTGCACAAGCTCTTCAGTGGCGGCGCGCAGGTTCTCGATTGCCGTCTGCTGTTCAGCGTTTCGGCCAACGTCCTGAGCACGTGCGAGCAGATCTTCCTTTTCAATCCTCGCCTGCAGTTCGTCGTTGTATTCGCGAAGCGAGGCGATGCCCTCCCGCTCACCTGCAAGGCGTTCATCGGCCGCCGCCTTGGATGCCAGCATGGCCGCAGCCAGCGCACCGAAGGCCGCGACAGCGATCCCCACAGGGCCAGACAGCAGCGCGACCGATCGACCGAGCAGCGAGGTTCCGGCCGCAGCAGTAGTCGCCGCCGGCCCAATCGCCCGCAGGCTGCCCAGCAGCAGCACCAGCGCCGCGCGGCTCTGCACGATGGCGATGGCCAGCGGGGCGACGACGGCCGTGAGCGCGGTGACGCCGGCGATGCCGGTGCGCACGCCAGACGGCAGCTCATTGAACAGGTTGACCGCCGAGGTCAGGCCGTCCAGCAGGGGCGTCAGCGCGGTGACGGCCTGGCCGAAGCTGATCTGCAGGTCGCCGACGGCGGCACGGAACAGCTGCAGCCGCGCCTCGGGCGTTTCCTGCAGCTTGGCGAAGGCCTCGGCCGTGCGGCCGGCGCCGTTCTCCATGTCGCTGAGCGCCTTGGCGAAGGCATCCGCCTGGTTGCCGGTCAGCGCCAGCACGCCCTGCAGGCCCTCGACGCGGCCGAACAGCGTGGCGAGCGTTGTCTCGTTGCCCTGCGCAGCGGTCGACACGCCCTGCAGGAACTGCTGCAGGCCCTGCGAGCGCAGCGCGGCCACGTCGAACTGGATGCCCAGCGCCTCAGCCGCCTTGCGCGCCTCAGCCGTGGGCTTGACCACGGCCGTGAGCGCGGACTGGATCTGCGTGAACGCCTGCCCGGTGTCGAGGCCGCCGGCGGTGAGCGCGCCGACTGCGCTGGTCAGCTGCTCGACCGACACACCCACCGAGGCGGCCAGTGGGGCCACGCCGCCGATGCTCTGCGACAGCTCTTCGATGGTGGTGTTGCCGGCCGCCGCAGCGACGAAGAAGGCGTCGCTCACGCGCGTGGCTTCTTCGGCCGCGAGGCCGTAGGCGTTCAGCGTGGCGACCAGCCCGCTGGCCGCGACTTCGGTATCCGCCAGGCCGCCGATGGCGAGCTGGTTGGCAACGCGCAGGATCTCCAGCGCCTGCGTGGTGTCCTCGACACCGGCGGCGATGATCTCGTACAGGGCAGCGGCGTTGCGGCTGGCGTCCCCGCCGAACTCGCGGGTGAGCTCGCGCACGCTGGCGCCCAGGGCATCCAGGTCTGCCTGCGGCGCAATGGTGCTGATCGCCGCAAGGCTGCGCTGGAACTGGCTGGCCGCAGCGGCGGCATTGCCCAGCAGCCGCGTCGCGGTGAACAGGCTGGCGCCGGCGGCAATCAGGCTGCCCTGCACCTGCTGCAGCGACTGCCCGAGGCTGCCGTACTCGGCGCGCAGCTGTCGGGTGCGCTCGATCGTCAGCGACTGCGCCTGCGCCAGCTCGCGCCCGGTCAGGGTGCCGCTGGCGCGCAGGGTTTCGTAGGCCTGCCGGACTTTCTCGATCTCGGCGCGCACCTCGGCGAAGCTGCGCCGGCCGAGGGTGGCGTTGGCATCGGCCAGCGCCTGCTGGGCGGCCGCGTTCTGGCGCGCAGCAGCGGCGGCCTGTTGGTTGACGGCGACCTGCTCGCGCAGGTTGGTGGCGAGCGTCTGCGTGCTGGCGCCGGTCTGGGCCAGGCGCTTCTGCAGCTCAGCCTGCGCGTTGCCCAGGTCCTCCACCGACAGGCCCGCGGCCTTGATCGCGTCCTCGCTCTTGCCGATGTTGGCGGTGAGCTTGTCCTGCGCGGTGACGGCCCGGTCGTATTCGGTGGTGGCCTGGCGCAGGGTGCCAGCGGCGGCTGCGTATTCCGCTTGGGCGGCTTTCTGCGCGGCCTGCGCTTCCTTCAGGCTGGCGGCGAACTGGCGGGCACCTTCGGTGGTGCGCTCTTCGCTGGCGTTGTAGCGGTCGCGCTCGGCGCGCAGCTCGGCCAGCGCCTGCTCGGATTGCCTAAGCGCGGCGGCAGAGGCCGATTCCTGCTCGGCCGCCAGCTTGAGCCGCAGGGCGGCCTTGTCGACCGCATCGGCCAGCCGCTCTTGCTCGCTGCGGTACTGCTGCAGCGCGGAGATCGAGGCCTGCAGCCCGTTGGCGGCGGCCGCCTGCTGGTTGAGTTCTTCGACCGCGCCGGTGACCGCGGAAAGCTGCTCATCGGTGAGCTCGCCCTGCGTGCCCAGGTCGCGCAGGTCCTCGAGCAGCACGCGCAAGCTGGGGTCGGTAGCCGACCGCAGCGCAACCTCGATGACCTGCTGGAAATTCTCAGCCACCACGCACCCCCAGGGCGATCTGCCGCTGCAGCTCGGTGATGTAGATGGTGCGCAGCTCAGCGAGGATGGCCTCGGCCGGCACGCTGCCGTAGCTGCCCAGCGGGTTGCGGCGCTGGTCGGCGCGCTGGCCGAGCACCATCATTCGAGGCGATGGGCCTCGGATGATGATCAGCGGGCCGCGCGGCGCGCGCTTGCCCTGCCGGATCTTGCGTTCGCGAATCGACTGCAGACCGCGCACGGTGTTGATGAAAGCGCCGGCGAACACCTGAGCACCGCCGCTGCGCTCGATCTGCGCGCTGGCGCCCGGCGTCTTGATGCCACCCCAGCGTCCACCGAAGTCGATCGCCGGCAGCCGGCGCTCGCTGGCGAACAGGCGGATGCTGTCCGACGTGGTGACCACGCGGAACTTGCCCTGCAGCTTGCTCACCGGCACGTTGAAGCTGGCCGTGACCTCGCGCTTTGCCAGCGGCTCGAGCTTGCGCGCCGTGGTGGCCACCGCGCGCTTGGTCGATTGCTCGGTGCGCCGCACCAGCTGGCCGACGAAGGCCGACAGCCCGAAGGCATCGTCGGCGCGCTTGCCGTTGGTGAAGAACCGCAGGGCCTGGTTCTTCTTATTTCGCAGGCGTGCCATTCGGCGCACCCTTCAAGCCCTGCAGCACCACCTGCGCCAGCTCATTGGTCTGCTGGATCTCGGCCAAAACCGGGCCGGCGAGGTATCCGCCCCACTGCACCGCCGCCGCGGCGATGATCTCCCGCGTGGCCTTGATGCACTCATGCAGCGGCAAGATTGCCGCATCGATACCGAAGGCCTCGCAGAGCTCCACCACCGCCGCCAGCGCCTCCGGCGTGGTCAGCGCCTCGGGTTCGTCCCCGGCCGAATCGACCAGCGCGCGCAGGCGCATGAACGCCAGCGCCTTTCGCGCAGTCAGTTTGCCGAGGTCATGGACCTTGCCTGCCACGGTGATGCTTTCCATGTGTGATCTGCCCTCAGGGTTGGAGACCCTGCGCGCCGCGGGTCACACGGCGCGCAGGGAGTGCGCTTACAGACCGGCCGGGCGGCCGTCGATGTAGATCGCGCGGGTGACGCTGTCCTTGACGCCGATGCCCACGTTGAACTCGACCGACGCGATGTCATCGCCCGTGATGAACGGCAGCGCGCCGTTCGGGGTCAGCGTGACCTGCGGGCAGAACAGGTCCTCGTTGTCCGAGCCGCCCGGGTTGTCGGCGATGAACTTCAGCTCGCCGACCACGCTCTGCTCGCCACCCGTGCGGACCTGCTCGCGCGTGTTCGCCGCCGGGGTGAAGTCGACGTGCAGCGACAGGCGGCCGCCCTCGACCACCGCGGCGTACTTCGTGTTGGCCTGGGCGATGGTGCCGTCCGTGGTGGCCGAGACCAGCGCCAGCCCGGCGTCGAGCCGGTAGTTCACGTTGGCCGTGGAGGGCACCACGATCAGGCCCATGTCGATGAAGGTCGCCGCGCCATCGGTGAAGGTGGTGCCGTCGGTGGTGAACACCGGCGGCGCGCCCGCCGTGGTGCCGCTCACGGTGCAGAGGTAGAAGCGGCCGTTGGACGCCGCCGGGACGTAGAAGTCGCCCGCGACATAGGCCGTGGTGTTGGCACGGACCGGGGCGTCGTCGCCTTCCTTGATGCGCACGGCCACGGCCGACACACCGCGCACGCCCGACGGGTTCGCTTCGGTCTTGCCCAGCTGGTAGAACCGGCCGGGGTTGACCTGCTCGATCACGTAGTCGGTGACCGGCGTCGCGGCCTGCGTCAGCGTGATCTGCTCACCGGCCAGGAACAGCGCGATGTTCGACTTCGACAGGTTGTCGCAGGTGATGGTGGCGCTGCGGGTGATGCCCAGCGGCACGGTGAAGTCGGTTTCCGAGATACCGCCCTCGGACGACTGGTGTTCGAAGGTCTCGCCCTCGACGCTGACCTCGAAGCCGGGGCAGTTGCCGAACGGCTGAAAGCCCTGGTAGATGCCGTTGACCAGCGGGTTGAAGAACAGGCGGCCGCGGCCGAACTTGTAGGCCTTGGCGTACGGGGTGACGTTGGGAGCTGCCATGTCGGTGTCCTCTGTGGCGGGTGGGGTGCGCGGCATCAGAGCCGCGTGCGTGGTCTCGGGCTCGACTGCGGGCTTGCGCCTGCAGCCGCTGGCGTGTCGACGATCTGGCCGGCGCCGAGATCACGCAGGCGGGGTGCCTTGTGTTCCGGCAGATCGATGCGTGAAACCTCAGGACAGCAGCTGGTCCAGCCGATGCGGTCCATGGCTTGCGTCCTGTGATCCGTAGGGGTTGCCCTGTCCTTCCGGGTAGCTGACCAGCACGCTCACCCGCAGCAGCGCGGCATCGCTGCCGTCCTGCCGGTTGAGCGAGGTGGCCCCGCGGTAGCTGATGGCGCCGATATCGCCGAGGTCGTCGCTGAGCTTTCCGCCGAAGCCACCGAACAGCGCGCGCTTGATGTCGGCCTTGAGCAGCTGCGCATCGGTGCCGGCGCACTCCACGCGCAGCGCGGCCTGCACTTCGACGTTCAGGCGCATGGTCATGGCCGCGCGATTGCCGGCGCCGTCGTCGGGCGTCTCGCCGCCGTCGAACACGCTGATCCAGGGCAGCTCATCGGCAGACACCGACTCCGCCTCGCGCAGCACATTGCGACCGGCATCGGTAGCGAAGCCGCCGGGCTTGCGGATCCTCCGCAGGCGGCATTCGATGGCGCGCAGCGCGCGTTCGGAGATAGGCAGGCTCATCCGATCCACCCGAACGAGTAGCCCGCGGTGATCACGTCGCCGGTGTCTGGCGGGACTTCCTCGGTGACGGTGACGGACGTGCCGAACACGACGATCGACCAGCCACGCACGGTGCCGATCTCGGATGCCCAGTAGACGCCATCGTTCAGGCCGCCGATGCTCCAGTTGCCGGCATTGTCGGCCTTGGCTGCGGCTACCTGCGACCGGCGCAGAGTCACGATGATTTCGGAGCCTGGCGTCGCCCCGGTGCCAGACACGACGGCCCGCGCCCTGTTGCCGAACGCGAACATCACCGACTTCAGATTGTCAGGGATGACAATCCCGACATTTCCAAGGTCGCTCATGCCAGCGGGTCCTGCCACGTGTCGGTGGTCTCGATGATCCACTTGCCATTCGCGTCACCACGCGGACCACGCAGCACGAATTGCGCGCTCGGGTCGTATCCAGCTGCTGAGAATGTGTCTCCGTAGAAAGCGCCTCGGCCAGCTGCAGTGCTGAAGTTGTGCAGAGGACTCCACAGGGACGGGAAGAATCCGGCCGACTGAGGGTTGCCAAGAGTCAACCCCGCGTTTCCGTTTACCCAAAGCTGCGGCGGCGACATGAAAATCAGGCCGTCGGTGTTTGGAATCTGAGGGCCAGCCTGACCCGGAAGGCCCGGCGATGTGGTTCCGGGTGCGGATTCGGTCACAAATGCTGCGCGCGGAGACTTTGCAACACCGTCAACAGTCCGCATTGCATAGACTCGGGCACCATTGAATCCACCAACAGACGCAAGAGCCATAACCGAGGCTCCGCTTGCGTCAAGCGAGTTGTTCGCTCCATTGCGAGTGTTGATGACGTAAGGCCACGAGTTCGCAGATCGAGTCGGCGAATAGCGACCGAAAACATAGGTGTCGGCGGCGGTGGTTCCGAACTGCACACTCAGGATCAGCCAGTTCTCGTCGGCGGTCAGTTCCCACGCGCGAGCGGTTGTGTCGAGAGTGTCGGACGCTCTCCAAACGCACGAGTTATCCGCCACTTCCGCAACAGTCGGGAAGGGGTCAACCAGCGTGTCAACGTCGGTCGCGCCTTCAGCGCCACGGACCAAGGCCTCGCGAAAACCGCCAGTGACCGATCCATCGTGGACAACGCGCAGGAATCCGACGCCATCGACAGTGCGCAGCACGCACTTGTTTGTGCCAGTGAACAGCAGCGTCCAGCCTTTCTTGGGCAGCGAGCCGTAGGCGGTGCCGGTGCCGGTCAGGCAGATGGTCAATAGGTTGACCAAGCCGTTGCCGCTGGTGCCATTCAGAACCGGCGCGCCCGAGTCGGTGCTGCGGTAAGTGGTCACGCTCATGCTTCGTTTGCCTCCAGAATCAGGGTCGCGCCAGTGACCAGCCCGCTGACTGCAGTGATCTCGAACTCGATCAGGTCGCCGTCGTCAATCGCAGTCCACGCAGATGCCGAGGCAGTGCCCCGCGCGCCCGCGGAAATGGACGGCGGCGAGCCGGCAGCGATCGAGGTAAAGGTGCCGCTGGAGAAGGGGCGCTTGCGCACCTCGACGGTGATATCGCCGGTGCTACCGGCCTTGGGCAGCAGCGTCCAGGCCACCGGCGTCAGGCCAGTCACCGCGCGCAGCTCGACGCGGCGGCCGGTGGTGAGCGGCTGGTCGATTCCGTTCACGGTGCCCGCGTCCCAGCCCACGGTGATCGGGCGCACAGCAGATCCGCCGCCACCTGTCGCGCTGATCACGCCGTCGACGATGGTGATGCCAGTCCCTTCCGTGAGCGCGTCCTGCTTGCTGCTGGGCGCAATGGCGTTCCAGCCCTGCAGGTTGGCGCTCAGCGTCAGCGCGGTGCCGGCGAAGCTCAGGCCCGTGCCGAGCGAGATCTGCGTCGCGGCGCTGCCGCCTGAAATCTGGCCCAGCAGGCGATCATCGGACAGCACGATCTTGCTGGCGGACAGCGCGGGGATGTCGCCCTGCACCAGCTCGCGGAAAGTCGGGGCGCCGTCAGAGCCTGCCGGGCTCGCCCAGACGCGCGAGGCTGTCTGCGATGCCAGGGTGGCAGTGATGGTGCCTGCGCCAGTCACCGGAGAGCTGGAGACGGAGAAGATGCTCGGCAGCGACAGGCCCACACTTGTGACCGTGCCGTTGCCCGTGCCTGCGCCGATCGCTGCGCGGGCGCCCTCGGCCGTCGTGGCTCCGGTGCCGCCGTTGGCGATGCCGAGCGTGCCGCCCAGCGTGAGCGTGCCCGCGATGGTGATCGGGCCGCCACTGAAGGTTAGGCCCGTGGTGCCGCCCGAAGCTTGCACGCTGGTGACGGTTCCGGAGCCGCCACTCCCCGATGCGGTCGAGCTGATGGTCAGCGTGCGCGACGCGCCCGTGCCGCTCGGCGTGAGCGTGATGTTCGCGCCCTGCTGCAGCATCGCCAGCACCTGGTCGCGCACGTTGGCGGCGAAGTTGCTGAGCAGCGTGAAGTAGAAGCTGGAGAGCAGGCCTGCCGTGGTGGCCGTGGCCAGCGGCAACGCGGCGGAGCTGCCCGTGCTGCTGGTGATCGTGCGCGCATCGCCGGTGCCGCCGACGCCTAGATTGGTGGGCACGTTGACCTGCGCACCCGCGGCGATGCTGTTGAGCTTGGTCTTGTCGGCCGCGCTCATGAAGCCCGCGACCAACGGCGTGGCGGTGGCATGCAGCCCGCCACCTGCCTGCGCGCCATGCGCATGCACATGGTCGCCGCGTGCAGCTCGGGTGGATGTGCCGGGGCTGGCATTGCCAAGGGCCTGCGGCAGCGCATCGCTGAGCGTCGGATCTGCCAGCGCGTCGAGCTTGGCCTTGTCGGCGGCGGACATGCTGCCCGGCGAGCTCGGCGTGGCCGGATCGATCGACAGCGTGGGCGTGGCGCCGCCCGTGGTGGCAAGCGGAGCCTCGACGTTGATCGTGGCCACACCGGTGCCGCCGCGGGCCACGATGCGCACCACGCGCTCGACTGCAGTCACGCGAACGGCACTCACGGGCGTGCGACCTCCTGCGCCAGGACAATCACCGTCAGGTCAGCCAGCGTCTCGCTGTTGGTCTCTTCGCTGGCCGGCGTGTAGTTGCGCCACGCCAGGTTGACTTCGTGCGCGTTCATGCCCGCCGGCGGCGCCAGCATCGCGGTCTGGGTTGCCGTGGCGTTGAAGACCAGCCGCCCATCCGCCTGCAGGGTGGTGATGCCGGCGCCTTCGGTCAGCGTCAGCAGCACCCTGCCGGAAGCGCGGAACTCGACGATGGAATGCGAGCCCGGCAGCGCCACGTTGGGCGCGTCGTCGGTGTCTTCCTCGACGTAGTCGAGGCGCAGGGTGCCCAGCGAGTCGCCAGCGCGGATGTAGATCGGATCGCAGCTCATGCCTTCCGCCTCAGCAGGTAGCGCACCAGGGATTCGTCGGACGACAGCGGCGGGCTGTCGATCAGGTAGTCGCCGTCGGTCAGCACCAGCACCCAGCCCTTGGTGAAGCCGCTGGGCAGGTCGGCGCGCAGCAGGTCCACGGTGGTCTGGTTGCTGGTGACCGAGCCTTCGTCGGCCAGCACCTGCACGCCACGGCTGACCATGCAGCGGACCTCGCCTTGCTCGGCACCTGCAGGCGTCTTGAGCACCGCGGTGTCGGCCAGCCCTGCATCAGCGAAGGCGCTGTGCGCGACGGCATCGAAGTCGGCCAGCCAGGGGTTAGTCATTGCCCTGCCCCTTCGCGCCGGCGATGCCAGCGATGGCGGCCTTATCGGCGTTGCACTTCACCAGCTCGGCGCGGCGCTGTGCGGCGATGCTGGGGCACTGGCTGGGCGCGCCTTCGGCGATGGCATGCGGCTGCAGCAGCTCGGCCGGAATCGGCTGCACCACCTGCTGCACGCGGTCGATATAGACCGGGCGGGTGATGTAGATCGGGTCCGGCGTGCACGCCGCCAGGGCCAGCACTGCGAGGGCGACCAGCAGGCGCATCAGTAGCCCTCCAACTCAGGGCAGGCGGGGTCCAGCGCCTGCAGCGCGGCGGCGCACTGCGGTGTGCGGCTGGCGTAGCGGCCGGCGAAGGCCTCGGCCCAGCGCACGGCGTTCTGGCGGTGCTCGGCGGCAGCGGCCTTGTAGAAATCGGCGTCGGCCTTGACCTCGGCCCACTGCGCCTGGCACTGGCCGAGCGCGCGGTGGGTGTCGAGCGCGGCGGCTTCCCATTCGGTGTTGGCGGTGACGGCGCTGTCGCGCGCAGCGGTGCACGCGCCTAGGTCGGTCGCGGTCTGGGTGTTGTCCGCGCGCACGCTGCCGACGTGCAGCCACCAGCCCGTGAGGGTGGCAACTTGCAGGGCCGCGGCGACGCCGAGCACCTTGGCGGTGGCGCCGAGGGCGAGCATCAGCCCTCCTCCTCCGGCTCGGGCTCAGGCAGCGGGTTGGTGATGGGGCGGTTCACGCCCTGACACCCCGGGCCCTCGCAGACGGTGCTGTTGTCGTCCGGGCTGTTCTGGCGGTTGCCGTCGCCGAGGTTGCCGGCGTTGTCGATACGGTCGCGGCCGATGTTGTCGCGGCGGCTGTCGTCACCGGTGCGCCAATCCCCCTGGAACTGGTCGCGGCCGATCTGGTCGCGGCCCACCGTGGTGGCGTCGCCGATGTGCTGGGTGCCGCTGACGTAATCGCCACCGACGTCGATGCGCGGGCCGAGCTGCGGCAGCACGTTGAACGCGGCCTCAGCGCTGCGCGCGCTGGCGTTGGACACATCGCTCACCACGCCGCCGAGGAACCCGAACTGCGCCTCAGCGGTTCGGACGCTGTTGTCGCTGCTACGCCACGCGACGGCGGCCGAAGCCAGCGGGCTGAGCTGCCCGATCAGGGCCAGGCCCACGCGCGCGGCGGTGCTGGGCTGGGGCACGTACTGCTGCGGCTGCGCGTTGCCGCCGCCGCTGGCGAAGGCCATGGCTGCAAAGCCCTTGGCTGCCACCACGCAGGTCGGATCGCCATTGCAGGCGCTGGTGTCGGCGAGCGATGCCATCTGCGCGGCGCGGGCGCTTTCGGCGGCTTCCTGCCGCGCATAGAACGCAGCCTCGCCGGTGGTGGCGCAGCCGCTGAGCAGCAGCAGCGCGGAGAGCAGCAGCAGGGTGATCAGGGTGCGCATGGTGTCAGTCCTCGAGGTTGGGGCGGTCGCCGCTCAGGCGCTCGCGCAGCCAGGGCCAGCGGTGTTCGGCAATGCGACGGAACAGGGCGTAGCTGACCGGGCCCCACAGGCCCACAGCGCCACCGACGGCAGCACCGGTGCGCCAGTCCAGCTCGACCGGCCACAGGGCGTAGGAAGTGGCGAGCCCGAAGCCTAGGGCGATGCCCTGCGTGGCGCGGTGGCGGCTGCGGTCGTTGAGGCTCTCGGGCAGCCACGGCTTGATGGCCTGCGTGGCGCCAACGGAGATCAGCCACGCCAGCACCATCGGGCCGACCCACACGGGGGCCGTGCCGGCGATGTGCAGCAGCAGATCCCAGGCGGCGCGGATCACAGCAGCACCCCGAGTCCCACACCAACCAGCGCAGACACGATGCCGATCACCCAGCCGATCCAGCTCGCGCGGCGCTTCTCGAGCGCACGCTCTGCCTTGAGCGCCGCAGTGACCAACGCCCGTTCATCCTTCCGCGCGATCGCCACCGCGCGATCGATGCGCACCTGCTCGGGCTCGAACGGCGGGCAGTCTTCGGGGTTGGTCTTGGCGCGGTCGATGCCGTCGCGGATCTGCTCGACGGTGAGCAGCACCGGCTGCGGGTCCTGCCCCGGCTGCAGCAGGTGCACGACCAGGTATTCGAGGGCCGCGCCGAAGCGCCGCGCGGTGTTGGGGATGCGCTCGCCAGTGCGGATGTAGCCGGTGACGGGGGACTGGCTCATTCGCCCAGCGCCTCCCGCGCGACGCGGTAGCACTCGGCCCAGGTGTGCAGGTGCGGCTTGCCCGGGCGCCAGGCGCGCAGGTAGTAGCGCCACGCCGCATCGACATCGCCGAGTTCGGGCAGCTTGCCGGGCTCACTCCACAGCAGCAGGCGGGCGAGCGCAAAGCTCAGCACGTCGTCGCGCTCCAGCGCATCCCAGATGGCGCGCGGGCTGTTCTCCACACCACGAGCGCGCAGCACATCGGCGACGTGCTCGCGGGTTGCATGGTGCGTGCGGATGCCGGTGCACAGGCCACCGGTGATCTCGCCCTGGTGCAGACCCTTGGCCGGACCTTCGGGCACCAGCTTGCCGCCGCGCATGACCAGCTGGCGCCGCTCAGTGCCGCGGCTTTCCTGCAGGGCGATCGCGAGCGACAGCACGCGCGCTTGCGGCGTGTCCATCCGCTTCGGCAGCAGCGCGTGGGCCTCGCGCAGCGCGGCGATCACTTTCGGATCCGGGTCGAGGATGATGACGGTGGACATGGCCGCTTACTCCGATGCCTGCGCGCGCAGGCGGGCGTCTTCTTCAAGCCGGGCGCGCACCTCGCGCTCGACGCTGGGGGCGACGCGGTAGATGGCGTTCAGCTGGTGGCCGTGCTCGCGGAGCTGCTGCCGCGCGTCTCCGACGTCGTCGCGGATCAGCCAGGCCAACACCAGCACCACCGCGCAGCAGGCGGCGCAGACCCACACAGCGACGCCGCCGATGTTCAGCTGCAGGTGCACGCTGGCGGTGGTGGGCCCGCGCTCCGCTTGCGCGAAGGCTGCAAGCGCGGCCAGCGTGCGAACCGGGTCGACCTGATCAGTCATGGCGCCGGTCCTTGATCGCGTCTGCGCGCGAGCCTGTCGGCTGGTAGCTCACCCCGCCCTCGCGATCGACTAGCTGCGCGACGGTGGTGGTCAGCGTGTGCAGCTCGCGACGCACTTCGGACAGTCCAGCCGAAACCCAGGACCGCATCTGATCCATCGCGGCACTGAAGGCCGGCTGCTGCAGCGAGGTCACCTTCATAACCTCGATCTGCAGCTTCAGCGCCTGTACCTCATCCTTTCGCGCAACCTCTTCGCGGTGGAGGCGTGCCTGCAGCTTCCACAGCCAGCCGCCCAGCGTTCCGGCGATGACCAGAAGCGCGACAACCAGGCCGACGATGGCGGAGATCAGATCGAGCACGGCGCTGTCCTGTGCAAGGGCCACGCACCGCCCGGCGAACCGGGCGATGCGGTTCGGGGCTTAAGCGGTCTTCGTCGCGTTGCCGGGGGTGAGCTTCACGCGGCAGGTGGTCTCCAGGTTGGCGCCCGGCAGCACCGCGATCGCAGCACCCGTCAGGTCGCCCGACGCCGGCGTGGCCGCGCTGTCGTCGAAGGCGCCGAGGCCACCGTTGGCGGAGATGTCCAGCACCAGCTTCTCGCCAGCCGTAAACACCGCTGCCGACACCTTGGGCACGTCGTAGACGCCCTCGATACCCAAGGTGCCGGTGGCGCCGTTGGCGATAGTGGTCAGCGCGACTGCGGCGATATGGCCGATGGCCAGCAGCTGGCCAGAGGCCACCGTCGAGCCGGTGTTGTTGGTCCAGGGGATGGTCTCCCCGGGCGCCACATAGTTCTTTGCCATGACACTTTTCCTCTTGGAGGTGCCCGGCCGAGGCTCGGCCGGGCGTTGGCTATGGGGTGGTCAGGTCGGGGGACGATCAGCCGCCGGTGCCGGCGTTGCGCACAGCGCCGCGGTAGCCGACGGCGGCGACGCCGTAGCGGTGCGCGACCTTCCAGCTCACGCCGTCCGTGCGGAAGTTGGTTTCCTGGTCGAGCGTCGGGGTCTGCACGCCGTCGAGGAAGGCCACCTCGAACACCGGCTCGACCGCAGGATTCGCGAGCATGTACCAGACGGTCGGAGCCATGCGGACCGAGTCCACGACGTCGCGGAACAGGCCACGCACCACGTTCGGCTTGCGCTGCTGCTTGTTCGATTCGTCGTTGTATTCCTGGGCGTTCAGCTCGCGCGCCTTGCTGCCCAGCGACAGCGGGCCAAGCCACAACTCCGGGGTGATGTCGAGGTAGTCGTTGTTACCCGGGTCCATCTGGCTGGCCATCTGCTGGCGCATGGCGTCGATGATCTCGATCGACGGCGCCGCACCCGTGGCAGCGATGTTCTTGTGGTCGACGTGGAACAGCGCCTTGCCGTCCGACATGGTCGGCCCGAAGCCGCTGTTGAGGGCGAACAGGGCGTGCACGTCTTTCTCGATCGTGCGTCCCGCTGCCTGACCGAGGGCGCCTGCGGCACGCAGCACCAGGCCGAGGTCATCGTTGACGATCACTTCGGGCGTGATGTTCAGGATGCGGCCCTTGCGGCTGCCGACGATGACCTGCTTCTCGCCGTCGCCCAGCACGCCGTCTTCGTACTCGCCGCTCTCGTTGACGGGCTTCAGGTCGCTGAAGCTGGACAGCGCGTAGCGGTTGTGCGGGCGGTAGTCGGCCAGGGTGCCGATCGCGCAGAACCGGCTCCAGGTGAACGGGATCAGGCGATAGCCGGCCAGAACCGTCTTGTGCATCGTGTTTTCGAGGACGATCACGAAGTCACTGGTGGTCTGCTGGGCCAACGCGTGGCGTGCCAGCTCTTCGCGGTTCATACGGCGGGTGTCGACACCCTGGTGGCGCAGGAAGCTCTCGGCCATCGCCGACAGCGTCATGCTGCCGAACGGGTTGGCCTGGCGAGCGGCTTCGGCCTCGGCGCCGGTGATGATGTGGTGGCGGGCGAGCAGCAGATTCGAAGCCGCGGCGCGCAGCTTCTCGCGCTCGTCTTCACCGCCCTCGACGCGGCCGCCGGCAGTGCCCTGCACAGGGGAGCCCTGGCCGACGCGCGCCAGCAGACGGGCCTGCGCCTGTTCCAGGCTGACGTTCGGGTCGGCGAGCACTTCGGCTTCGAGCTGGGCGACGCCCTGCATCTCGCGGAAACCGGCGAACACGCCGCGGATGTTGGTGTTGCGCTGCTGAATGGCCGCGATCGCGGCAGTGGCCGCGGCGATGGCATCGGCAGCAACGGCCGGCTGCGGGTTGGCCGCAACAGCAGCCGGGGCCGGCGCGGAAGCCGCGGGCGCCGGGGCGGGCGTCGGCGTGGCCGGCGCTGCGGGGTTCGGGGTGGGAGTGGGCTGGCCGCCTGCGGCAGCCGCCATTGCATTCACCAACTGCGTACGCATGGTCGGGTCCTCGATGTGCTCCAGAACGGAGCGCTGGTAGTCCTCGCTGAGCGAGGCGAAAGCGGCCACAGAGCAGGCCGAATTGATGTGCGCGCGCAGCTGGCTGCGCGGAGCTTCCGGCGCCTTGCTGATCGCGTTGACGTAGCCGATGAGCGCCGCCGCGGCGACGCTGGCGTCGAGCGCTTCGGGGCTGCCATCGATGAGGGTGTCGGCGAGCTTTGCCTCGATCGCCTGGGCGGCCGTGTACCAGTGGTCGCGGCCATCGGCCATAAGGTCGACGAACTCGGCGGCGGGGCGGCCGGTCTTGCGGGCGTAGCTCTCGGCCATGGCGGCGCGCTGCACGCGCAGGTACGCGGCGGCATCGTCCATTTCCTCGGGCGAGCCGAACTGCCCGGCCTTGGGCGTGTGGATCATCATCGAGGCGTTCGGGTAGATCCGAACTTCATCGCCCGCCATGGCGATGAGGCTGGCGATGCTGGCGGCGACGCCTTCGATCTCGACCACGATGCGGCGGCCGGACTCGCGCAGGATGTTGTGGATGGCCACGCCTTCGCTGACGAAGCCGCCGTCGCTGTTGATGCGCACGCGCACGTCGCCAGCCGGGGCCTGGCGCAGCTGCGCGGCCACACCTTCGACGGTGACGCCTTCATCCCAGTAGCCGGCGCCGATGGGGCCGTAGATCAGCACTTCAGCGCCGGCGGCGAGTGCCGTGGCGCGCAGCACGCCGCGCTTGGCGTCGGCAGGGGTGGCCGAGGCTTCGGCGGCGAGGTGGCTGGTGCGGTGAATCGCACGGGCATTGGGCGGGTTCACGTTGGTCTCCTGTGGCCGCGCGGTGTCGGTCGCAGTCGCGTCGGTGATGCCCCACTCGCGTTTGCGCGCGATCCAGGCGGACTGCTGATCGAGCACGTCGCGCGGGTTGGCGCCACGGCGGCGGATGATTTCGGGGCCGGACATGTAGGTGTGCTCTTCGAGCACCGCCATGGCTTCGGCTTCATGCAGCGGGTTGATCCACGGCATCTGCGGCAGGGCGTACATGGCGTCGCCGATGCTGGCCGGGTCGAAGTCGGCGGGGATGCGCAGCAGGCCCGGCGTGGCCAGGGCGACGGCGGCGAAGCGCTCGTAGCGGCGGCGCGCAGCTGGCCGTTGCGCCAGCCTTCGAGGTTCGGGTTTGGCCGATTGGTGTCGACGGTGCCCACGGATTCGCCAGGGCGCAGGCTGTCGAACACCATGCCGGGCGCGAGGCGCGCGGTGCGGTCGCGATCGGGCGCGCCCTCCGGCAGCATCGTCGGGTCGCCCTTGATGATGAAGGCGGCGAAGCACGCGGCGATCTTGGCCGCGATGCGCTCGCTCTCTTCGTAGTCTTTGAGGTCATCGAGGCGCGTCAGCACGGCCGCCAGCAGGCTGATGCCGCGCACCTGCCCGATGCGGTCGACCAGCCGCAGGTGCATCACGCGCTCGGCCGGTACCGACTTGGTCTCACCGACCAGGGCCAGGGTGTCGCCGGGGTGGTGCTTGTACAGGTGGTAGGCGACAGGTCGCCCCCAGGCGTTGCGCTGGACCCCTTGCGTGATCCCTCGGCCCGGGTCGGTGAGATCCCACGGCAGCAGGTCCGGCTCGATCATCTCGAGGCTGTACGGCACGCGGGTGCCGTGGTCGAGAAGCGGCACCGGGCCGATCAGCTCTTGCGCCAGCACCTCTCCGTCGCGGAGCCAGGTGCGGCACAGCAGGCGATCCATGCTGCCGATATCGTGCTGCCAGGTGACCTCGGGCCGCTTGCTCCAGTCGGAGTGCAGCATGCTCAGCTGGAACGCGAGGTCTTCCAGGACGTCGCCGTTGCGGTTGCGCGGCTGCGGCTCCACGCCGATCCCGGTGGCGCCGATGATGTTCTGCGCGAGCGTGTTCAGGGCGCCGCTGACGATGTCGAGGTTGCGATCGAGGTGGCGCGCCATGTTGCGCACGTACAGGCCGCTGCCGACCACCGCGTTGTTTCCGCTGCCGAAGTCGCGCACGGCGTCGCGGAAGCGGTTGCGGTCGGCGGCGTCGTAGGCCTTGTTCGCCAGCGCGATCGCCTGCCGCGCCTGCGCACGCTTGAACCCGTGCAGAGGCGCCACAGTCTCGATGGTGCGGTCGATGGCGTTGGCCAGCCACTTCATCGGCGGAAGCCCTCGCAGTGCGAGTGACCGCCGCCGCTGAAGTCGGCCAGGGCGAACAGCGAGGACTGGCCCTGCGCGCCGGCGGCTTCGGCCTTGACCTTGGCCTCCCACTCGCGGCGGCCGTCCTGCACCATCGACAGATCAGCGAGGGTCAACATCCGCTCGCCCATGCGCACCGACTGTCCGCGGAGGATCTTGGCCTCGGCGTCCAGGTAGGTCTGCAGCATGGTTTGCGCGGTGGTGGGCATGCGCTCGGCGGCCTCGCACCCCGCGACAGGCGGGGAGTGATGCGCATGCTCCGTACCCAAGTGCGTCCCGTCTCGGGGGAACGGGACGCACCCCGAATCGACTACGCGGCGCGCTGTTCCGTGGCCGGCTCGCGGGCCTCTTCGGCGTCGATGACGGCATACAGCGTGCGGCGGGACATGCGGAACTCGCGGCAGATGGCGCGGATCGACTTGCCCCCTTGCATCGCCGCGCGGATCTCGGCCACCGGGTACTGGGGCTCGCTGGCGCTGGCAGGGATGTACAGGTCTTGGCTGGGGTATTCCTCGACCAGGTACGCCACCACCGCTTCGACCACGGGCCGGATGTCGTCACTGTCGGTGCGCAGCCGCAGCGCAGCGCCGATGGCGAGCTCATCCACCAGCTCACTCACGCGGGCACGGCAGCGGGCGACTTTGCGACTCATAGGCGGCGGCTCCAGGCATCGGATGCGACGGGGGTGGCGGGGGCGATGACCGCGGCAGGCATGCGTGGCAACGGGCTCGCGGGTGGCGCGGGTGTAGCTGCAGGCGCCTGAGCGGGCATCTGCATCGCAGCCACAGCGAACAGGTCGCCCTCGGGCTGCACGGTGGCTTCCAGCTGGTCCCAGAACTTGGCTTTGCTGGGGTGCCACAGCGCCAGGCGCTCTTCGAGCCAGATGGTGTAGGTGAGGCAGTCTTTGACCTCGATGCGGGCGCGGGTCTTCGTCCAGCGCGTCTCGGTACCGCCCTGCATGCGGCGCACGGCCCGTACTTCGCCGGCGAGCTGCTTGAACCATTCGTCGCTCAGGTCTTTCGCCAGGTGCACGTAGCCAGGGCCCGGCGCTGGCACTTCCAGCCGCGCCTGGAATCGATCCTTGGCGAGGTTGGTGCCGACGTGCCACAGGGTCGGGCCGTGCTTTTCGATGCGGCCATTCCAGCGGTAGCCGACCTTGGCGTTGCCCTGATCGATGGCACGCTCGCGGCCGTTGTAGCCCTTCACCGCGTGCCACTTACGATCGCGCATGCGGTGGGCGAAGGCATAGACGGCGTCGGCGTGGTGGCCGCCAGAGTCGATGGCGCCGGCGTGGATCCGCTGCGGAAAGCCGCTGACGTGCGGGTACTCGACCGTGCGTGCCCACTCTTCGAGCTCAGCCCACACCGCCGGCAGAGCGGGGTTGCCGAAGAAGACCAGGTGGTCGACGGTCCACATCTCGCCGCCACGGCCGTAGCCCCAGACGCTGACCTCAATGCGGTTGTCCTGCGTGTCGGCACCGGCCAGCAGCAGCAGGCAGCCTCGCGACATCAGCCGCAGCGGGAACGGCTCGGCCCGGGCCTGCAACTCGCTGGCCTCGGTGCGCTCGATCTCGCCCTCCCAGCACTCGCCGAGCGTGGTGTTGGTGAAGGCCTGCATCTTCGTGGCATCGCCTTCCTGCAGCTTCGCGTGCGCCGCCAGAAACTCGGTGACGATCTGGGCCCAGGCCACCACCGGGCTGTAGGCGGTCCAGACGTGCACGGCGACGTGCTTCGGCGTGGGCTGCAGGTTGCCTTCCGGATCGGTGAAGCGGCCGTCGGGATGCAGCCACAGCCGGCCGCACTCGCTGATGTAGACACCCTGCTCTGCCACGGCCAGCCACTCCGCCTGCGTGACGCTGCAGCCGTTGTGCGGGCACAGGTGCGTGACGGTGGCGGGGTCGTTGTCGCGCCACTTGAAGCCGTGCGGGTGATCCTTGCCACCCCAGGTCAGCGCGTGCCGCTCGCCGCAGCTGGGGCACGGCGCCTGGAAGGTCATGCGCACGTCGGCGATGGCGAAGCGCCCGTTGACTAGGCTGAAGCCCTGGAGCTTCGGGGTGCTGCCGACCACGCGCTTGGGGAACGTGGCGCCTTCCATGCGCTTGAAGCCCAGGGTCAGCGGATCGCCTTCCTTCTCGACGTCGTTGTCCATGGCGTCGACTTCGTCGAACAGGCCGTTGTCGATCGAGATGCGCCGGAAGTTCTTCGCGGCCTTGGCGCCCTTGATCCGCAACAGGCTGCCGATGAATCGCTTGCTGTCGAGAGTGTTGTCCTTGTGCCGGGCCAAGTACTGCGGGAACACATCGCGCATGACCTGGACGTCGCGCAGCATCGGCTCCAGCTCCGACTTCACAAAGTCGGTGGCGTCGTCGTCGGTGGGCTGCCAGATGCACTGGTTGCGGCGGGTGTGGTGCGCGCTGTAGCCGATGAACGCCAGCAGGATCTTCGTGTAGCCAACGCGGGCCGACTTCTTGACGTCGACCTCAACCACGTCATCGTTCGACAGCAGCGACATGATGGCGCGCTGGAAAGGCCACGGCACCCAAGCCTGCTCGACGTAGCTGGACTCGGCCGAAAGGTAGAAGTGCCGGCGCGCCCATTCGTCCAGCGTCATCGGCGGCCGCGGCGCGAAGGCGCTCAGGCCCTTCGCGTACGCAGCCTCGATCGAGGGCAGATAGTCGGCCTCGCTCAGCACGGGCTCGGCGGCGATATCGAACGTCATGCGGCCTCGGCCTCGGGCTCTGCCGGCTCGGCGCCTTCGCCGCGCTCGGCCTCTTCCTCAGCCTGGAGCGCGGCGAGCGACAGCCCAGCGGCCTGTGCCATTGCCTTGCCGACGATCGCGTCGACCGCGGCAAGGTCAGACGAAGTCAGCTGCGGGAAGCGGCGGCGAATCTCGCCCTTGATGGTCGCGAGGATCTTGCCGATCTTCGCGCCCGTGCTGGCCAGCACCTGCTCGAGCACAGCCACCGGGGCGAGCTCACCGCGTCGCTCGGCGTTCTGCATGGCCTTCGCGATGCGCTGCTCACGCGCGAGCAGGGCGCGCTCCTTGACCAGGTTGATGCCATCCTCACCGCCGCGGCCCGCAGCGACCTCGCGCAGGTGGTCGCAGTAGGCCAGCAGCCACTCAGCCGCCGTCTCGCCTTCG
>SXGQ01781560.1_pt1 | contig 35055 bp, 30 predicted proteins | sample 3178371 | NCBI WGS metagenome assembly SXGQ01 (sample SAMN11356859, study PRJNA531348) | freshwater metagenome | isolation source: freshwater sample F1-20 | place: China: Fuxian Lake, Yuxi | collected 2017-12-25 | reverse complement strand
TTTTTCAATTTCATCCAGTAAAATAACGGAATAAGGTTTGCGACGAACTTTTTCGGTCAACTGACCCCCTTCTTCATAACCCACGTAGCCTGGAGGCGCTCCCACTAATCTAGAAACGCTAAATTTCTCCATGTATTCACTCATGTCAATACGCACTAGTGAGTCTTCCTTGTCAAACAAATAAGTAGCTAATACCTTAGCCATTTCAGTTTTTCCAACTCCCGTAGGTCCTAAAAAGATAAATGAACCAATCGGTTTTTGAGGATCCTTAAGGCCCACTCGAGTACGCTGAATCGCTTTAACTAATTTTTTAACCGCATCTGTTTGGCCAATCACATGTTTGCTTAGCTCTTCTTCCATCTTCAACAATTTCTCCCCCTCTTTGGCTGCCACACGATTCACTGGAATACCCGTCATTTGAGCTATTACTTCGGCAACATGCTCATCGGTAACAGTAAATTTCTGTTTCTTAGACTCCTCATCCCAAATTTGCTTCGCTTTCTCTAACTGGTCTATCAACTTTTTCTCCCGGTCGCGCAATTGTGCCGCTTCTTCATATTTTTGAGATTTTACAACTTGATTCTTCTCTTTTTTGACAAGTTCAATTTGATTTTCTAATGCCACAATATCAGCAGGCACATTAATATTAGAAATATGTACGCGAGCACCCACTTCATCCATTACATCAATAGCCTTATCAGGAAGAAAACGATCTGATATATACCGATCCGATAATTTTACCGCTGAAATAATGGATTCAGGAGTATAAATCACATGATGATGCTCCTCGTATTTATCTTTAATATTGTTTAATATTTCAATCGTTTCGTCGATGGTCGTCGCATCCACCATTACCGTTTGAAATCTACGGGCTAATGCGCCATCTTTCTCGATGTATTGTCGGTATTCATCTAAAGTTGTAGCTCCAATAACCTGAATATCTCCTCGTGACAACGATGGTTTAAACATATTAGAAGCGTCTAATGAGCCCGAAGCACCACCAGCACCTACGATAGTATGCAATTCATCGATAAACAAAATCACATCGGTCGACTTTTCTAATTCATTCATCACCGCCTTCATACGCTCCTCAAACTGTCCACGATACTTAGTTCCAGCGACCAATGAAGCTAAATCAAGGGTAACCACACGTTTTCCAAATAACACTCTAGAAACCTTTTTCTGGATGATGCGTAATGCTAAACCTTCAGCGATAGCCGTTTTACCCACACCCGGCTCTCCAATTAAAATAGGGTTATTCTTTTTACGTCTCGACAAAATTTGTGCCACACGTTCAATTTCTTTCTCACGACCTACAATCGGATCTAATTTACCATTTTCAGCGATTTTAGTTAAGTCGCGACCAAAATTATCCAACACAGGTGTTTTGCTTTTTTCTGCTCCTTTAGTTCCACTGGCAGAAGCACCCCCTGGTGAATTAGAGGCTGAACCTGAATAAAGACGACTATCGTCATCATTATCATCCGTATCTGACGAAGATTTAGGCGAAATATCTTGACCAGTACTTGACTGAAAATCAACCATTTCTTTAATCAAATCATAATAAACCTGATATTTTTCCAAAATCTGTGTAGCCACATTATCTTCATCTCGAAGTATCGCCATTAACAAATGATCTGTTTCAACCAAATTTGTCTTGAAGTATTTGGCTTCTAGGTAGGTTAAACGTAAAACTTTTTCCGCTTGTTTTGTCAAGGGAATGTTCAATAAATTCTGCTTATCAAAAGTAGATTTAGTGGTAGACGCAGTTGAATGCTCAATACTCTGGCGCAATTGATCCAATGATACACCTGATTTTACTAATAACTCAACCCCTGAACTTTCTCCATCACGAATCATTCCCAACATTAAATGCTCTGTCCCGATATAATCATGTCCTAAACGCAATGCTTCTTCGCGGGCCAGCGAAATCACTTCTTTTACTTTATTTGAAAACTTTGCTTCCATTTGATTTCTTTTTATCTATTGCGAAAAACACATCTCAATATCTATTTGTTCAATATTAACGAAATTAACTTAAAATATTTCTCGATTCCTTCCCGTGGTTCATCAATAAATCCAAAATAGATAAATTAGGGACAAATGAATCACCAAAACATTGTCGATACGGAATCGATTTGAAATTTGTTCTTAATTGCCAATCTTGTTTGGCATTTATTTGATTCCAGAGACTCAGGTTATTTGTTGAATTAAATTGATCTGTTAGAGTGAAAGAAAACTCAACATTCAAAATTTTCATGATTAACTGAATGAAATCAATATTTAAATCTACTAAAAATTTATTTTTTTTCGCAAAAATATCGCTAATATATGGCTCAAAATATTCAAAAAAAGGTGCTTTCCCATATCCTGCTTGAATTGCGCCCATATGACGACGCTGCCAATCTTGAAAATAATCAATTCTAATATCTTTAGTTAATACTTTTTGTCCACTAACATGCACCGTTGGAACTGTTAAACATTCCTTTCCATTGGCTCCCAATACATATGTGCGATTACGAAAAGTTTGTTTGGAGAAATTCTCCATCACTTCAAATTCAACATGATTCGAATGAATCAATAAACTTACATATTCTAAGCAGGGCAAATATTGAATTTCAATGTGCATTGAAAAAATAATCGGATATTTGTAAAATTACATGTTAATGATGGCATACCCTTAACGTTTATCTATGTTTTTTTTAAAATTAATCGGCCATTTACCCCTATTTATTCTCTATCGAATAGCATCCTTAGCTAAATGGTTACTCTATTTTGTATTTTCTTATCGAAAAATGGTCATTGTTAATAATATCAAAAACTCCTTTCCTGACCTTAGCACCTCACAAGTAAATGCATTAACCATGAAATTCTATGGGTATTTGTCGGACCAAATGGTAGAATTCTTCAAAGGATCCACCATTAGCAAAGAAGAAATACTAGAACGAGTAAACTTGGTTAATGAGCAAATTATCACCAACTACCTAGACAAAGGGATACCCGTAGTTTTAGTTGCGGGCCATCAGGGTAATTGGGAATGGGCGGTGCATCGACTAGCCTTATCAGAAAACATATATGACATTGTCTATCAAAAGCTATCTAGTCCTTTGTTTAATGACTTTACATTTTGGGTGCGGTCAAGGTTTGGCAGCAACGTTTTAATGGAGAAACGAGAATCTGTCGTTTTGGCGCGGGAAAGAAAAAATATACCAAGAGCCATTTGTTTGGCAGCGGACCAATCACCCCCTAAACCCGAAAGTGCATATTGGACAAATTTCCTAAATCAACCTACTGGTTTTTTTACAGGAATGGAAAGGTTTGCCAGAGAATATCAATATCCAGTAATCTTTGTTGAATTAATTAGAGAAAAAAGAGGCTATTATACGATGAGTTTTGAAGAACTAATCAAACCATCTTATGAAAATGTGGACAAAGGAGCTATTATTGAACTTTTTGCGAGAAGGTTAGAGAAGTCAGTTCTAAAATATCCAGATCAATATTTATGGTCACATAAACGCTGGAAACATGAAAAACCTTCAGATATAACGATGAAATGGTGATTTATTTAAAATCATCACATTGACCCGCACCTTCCCTGATGATCACTGGAATTTCATCTGTTAGATCAATCACAGAGGAAGGATAAATCCCTCCAAATCCTCCGTCAAGAACCAAATCTACTTGGTTTTTGTAACGATCAAAAATAAGACTTGGATCCGTAAATTCTTCTACATCCAATCCTTCATGGGCCAATGTTGTTGTCAATAAAGGAGCATTAAGTTCTTTAATTAACTCAAGTATTGGCGAATAATCAGGAATTCTAATACCCACTGTTTTTTTTCCTTGAACCAAAACCGATGGAACATTTGAACTCGCAGGTAAAACAAAAGTATATGGACCGGGAAGATAATGTTTCAATAATTTAAAATTCACATCACTGACTTTGGCATAATTTGCAATAGAACTTAAATCGTTGCAAATGAATGAAAAACGATTCTTATTGGGTTTAATTTGTTTTATATCACAGATCCGTTGAATGGCTTGTTGGGAATTTATCAAGCAGCCTAACGCATACATGGTATCCGTACGGTAGATAATGACTCCATTTTTATGCAATACTTGCACGATGGAATCAAGAATATCGATTGAATTATTTTTATCGTATAGTTTAATTAGATGGGCTGCCATGACTAATACGTATTGAAAAAATCAGTGTCTTTTTCAACATCACTATCCTCGGTTTTCACTTGGTCTATACTGGCATTTATTTCAAAACCCACAATCAAAATCAAGGCAATAAAATACAACCAAACCATTAAGGCAATTAGTGACCCAATAGACCCATAAATTTTATGGTAACTAGCGAAATTGACTAAATAATAAGAAAAAATATTAGTGACCGAAATAGTCAAAATGGAAGCTGTAATAGAACCTGCGTTAAAAAATTTCCAACGTTTATGAATCGCAGGGGCATAATAATATATAATGGAAATGGTAAAAAAGAATACGGAGAAAATACTTAAATAAGTCAATGATTTGGTCAAATAATAGGTAAAATTATATTCAATTAAATCTTTTTTAGCCAACATTTTTAAAACAAAATTCCCCAGAATAAAAGCAACAAATGCAATCAATAGAACAAAGGTCAATAGAAAATTAAGGGCCACTGCAATAACTCTTTCTTTAATGAATCCTCTATTTTCATTTGTTTTGTAGGTAAGATTGAAAGACCTAATTAAAGCCATAATTCCACTTGTACTCGCATATAAGGCAAAAATAAAACCAAAAGAAAGCACGCCACCTCGTTTCTTATTTACTATTTCGCGTATTAACTCGGTCAAATCACCATGAAGATTTTTAGGAATTGTGCCCTTTAAAAATCCTATCATTTTAAGATCTAAATGATCAATGGGCATGTAAGGCAATAAGGAAAACAAGAAAATGATGGTGGGAAAAACAGCTAAAGTAAAATTATAGGCAACAGCAGCAGCACGTACGTCGATATCAAATTGAAAAATCTTTTGATATAAGATGCTAATAATACGGCAGAGCACATAATGCTCCTCATATTCTCTCCAAATAGCTTTAATCTCCTTAAGTAAATTTTTTTTCATCAATTGAAATAAGGCTTTAAAGCATTAATGATCCACTCGGGTGATTTTACAACTTTTTTCTTGGCCATATCCATAAAGACCAACGTTGTTTTGCCTTCATTAATTAAAAGCAAATCTTCATTTTTGATTTCATAGCTGAATTCAATTTTGGCTGAAGGCAATTGGGTTACATGACAAATCACGGTCAATTCATCATCATATAATCCTGGCGCATGAAATTTTGAATAATGCTCAAAAACAGGTAAACCAATTCCATTATCCTCCAAAACTTTATAGCTCACACCTAAAGATCGCAAGGTTTCAACTCTCGCTATTTCGTAGAAACGAGCATAATTTCCATAGTAAACGTATCCCATTTTATCAGTATCGGCGTAGCAAACTCGGTATTTAATCGCGTGTGTATACATTTAATAGATTTTATGGTCGTCTAAGGCCTTCTGGAATTTAGCTGCGTTTTGTAAATGCTCAGAATACGTCACGGCAAAATTATGAGAACCGGAAAAATCTTCTTTCGCACAAAAATATAAGTAATTATGTTTTTCCAAATTCAAAACCTTATCCATCACTCTTGGATCCGGTATAGAAATTGGCCCTGGTGGTAAACCTATAACACGATACGTATTATAAGGTGAATTAATCGATGTATAACGACCCGTTACACGTTTAATCGTAAAATCCTTCCAAGCAAAAACAATGGTTGGATCTGCCTGCAAAGGCATTTTTACTTGTAAACGATTCCAATAAACACCTGCGATCCTTGATTGCTCTTTAGTTTCTTTACTTTCTCCATAAACGATTGAAGCTAGCACTCCCACCTCACTTGGGCTTAATCCCAAGGCTTTAGCAGCCTGAACCCGGTCTGAAGTCCAATAACGATCATAAGACTTTTTCATTTTAGCCAAAAAGTCTTCAAACGAAATAGTCCAAAAAACCTCATAGGTATCAGGAATAAATAGACAAGGAATAGTTTCTTTTGAAAACCCAAGTGGTTCTACAATGCTCGAGGAATCCAATAAATGATAAATCGTAGCAGAATCATAGGCTAATTGACGACCCAATTTACCAGCTAAATCTTCTTTTAAACGGATATTTGAAAAGGTGATTTTCAAAGGGTCCTGACTACCATTACGAAGTTTTCGAATTAATTCCCAGTTGCCCGTCGTTTCATATATCAAATACCGACCTGGTTTCACTCGAGACGGATAATTAAATACTTTGGCTAAAAACCGAAAACTTAATTCATCCCGTATTAGCTTATTTTTTTCTAGCGTATCCAAAACCGTTTCATACGTTGATCTTTTGGGAATCAACAAAGCAAATGGCTTTTTATTCACATCAAAATTGGGAGTTTTGAAAATTTGCCAGGCGTAATATGAAAACATAGCCATCAACAATGAAAAAACTAATAAAAAAATCTTTAACCGCTTATTAGAAACCATATTATGCAATTTTAAAATCTAAATTAAATCGAACCGACAAGGCTTTTAAATCATCCACTACTGGGTCAATTAATGGAATACCATTGGCTTTTCGTTCTACTTCCAACTCTCTTTCAGGATCTCCAGGAATAATGACTTTTTGACCTTCAATAGCTTCAGCATTTCTAAACCGTTGGATCCAAATGTCCATATCTTTTTTAAACTCAATGGCAGGTCTAAACGCATCTATTCGCATCGCACCTATGAAATGACCCGTTCCCTTTCCAACTGTTTCTCCCGCATTCATAAATCCTGCCGTCGCAAAAGGAGGAACCCAAGGACCAAAATTAGCTCCTGACAATACGCCTGACAATAAATCAACAATGGCCCCAAGTGCATATCCTTTATGTGAACCATGCTCTCTATCACCTCCTAAAGGCAATAAAGCCCCTCCATTTTTAATGGCAAAAGCATCGTTGCTTGGCTTACCGTTTGAATCCTGAACCCAACCATCTGGCGTATTTAGGCCCTTTCTTTGTAGTATTTCCAACTTCCCATAGGCCACAGCCGTAGAAGCAAAATCTGCTAAAAAGGTAGGTTCATGCAATGCAGGAATGGATACAGCGATGGGGTTTGTACCCAGTAATCGTTCCCTAGAAAATGTAGGAGTTACTAATGGTGCGGCATGTGTCATGGCCCAACCGATCATATCTTGGCTTGCGGCTTTCATCGCATGGTATCCGGCAATCCCAAAATGGTTTGAATTTTGAACGGCCACCCAACCCGTTCCAGCTACATTAGCTTTATTACAAGCAATATCCATGGCTTTAGGTGCTACGACCAAACCAAGACCACGGTCACCGTCCACTAAAGCCGTAGAGGGACTTTCATGCAAAATTTTAATATTAGGTTTGGGATTTAAACGGCCATGATCAAATAAACGAATATAACCGGCTAATCTAGCTACCCCGTGAGAATCTATCCCTCTTGAATCAGCTGAAACTAACACATCAGCTGCCAAAATAGCATCATGCTCATTACAACCAATCGATTCGAAAACCGAAATGACATATTGCTTTAAAAGGGTATAATTTGCAATCATATAAATTTGTAAAAACGCAAAGATAAAAATAAGAATTGGGAAATAATTTGACATCTTTGAATATAAATTCAATTCAACATGCTATCATCTATTTGGTTTTGGATTGTTTCAATCCTAGTAGTCGTCGCCATAAGGGATGTATTTTTTCAAAAAAAACATTCCATCACGCACAATTATCCGATTGTAGGACACATAAGGTATTGGTTGGAAAAGATAGGACCAGAAATTAGGCAATACATTGTAGCTAACAATCGAGAAGAATTGCCATTTAATCGCCAAGAAAGATCGTGGATTTATGCATCGGCAAAAAAAGAAAATAATCTTCAGGGTTTTGGAAGTGATCAAGATTTTAATGCCCCAGGATATATTTTCATAAAAAATGCCATGATTGGGTTTAATCCACCAATGGACCATCCTTTTCATAAAAATCCAGGTGCAATGCCAGCGGCCAAAATCATGGGAGAATATCATCAAAGAAGAAGGCCTGACCGTCCTTATTCGATCATTAATATATCTGGGATGAGTTTTGGCTCATTATCCGCTAAGGCAGTTGAATCATTGAATAAAGGCGCCGATCTAGCTGGATGCTTTCATAATACAGGGGAAGGTTCATTGTCTCCTTACCACCAAAATGGAGCTGATGTAATTTTAAATATTGGAACTGCCTATTTTGGAGTTAGAAACGTAGATGGAAATTTTTCTATGGAAAAATTAAAAGAGAAGGTAGAAAAGAATCCATTTTTAAGAGCCATTGAACTTAAATTATCCCAAGGGGCTAAACCAGGAAAAGGGGGAATGTTGCCTGGTTCCAAAATTAATGATGAGATAGCTGCCATTCGTTTAATTCCAAAAGGAAAAGATGCCGTATCGCCAGCCTTTCACACGGCATTTTCAAACATACCCGAAATGGTTCAATTCATTGAAAGTATGGCTAAAGAAACGGGATTGCCTGTTGGCATAAAATCGGCCATCGGCAAATTAGAGCAATGGGAAGAGCTTGCAGCCTACATGGTAAAAACAAATTCAGGACCCGACTTTATTACGATTGACGGTGGAGAAGGGGGAACAGGGGCCGCTCCGCACGCCTTTGCTGATCATGTTTCCATGCCATTTACCTTTGCATTTGCTAAGATTTATCAAATTTTTCAAAGGCATGATTTAACAGATAAAATATTTTTTATTGCTTCAGGAAAATTGGGCTTCGCAGAAAAAGCCTTAATGGCTTTTGCAATGGGCGCTGACAGTGTTAACATTGCTAGAGAAGCTATGATGTCCATTGGATGTATTCAAGCCCAAAAATGCCATACGAATAATTGTCCTTCCGGAGTTGCCACATCAAATAAATGGCTGCAAGCAGGCATTGATCCACAATTAAAAAGTGAGCGATTTTACAATTACCATCGGTCATTAGTCAAAGAAATAGCCGAAATTTCACATGCCTGTGGTTATGAGCATCCAAGTCAAATGACGATGGAAGATATTGAATTATCGATGGGTGATAATAATCGAACCATGAGTCTTTCCAAAACTATGGGATATCACAAAAATCCGATAAAATATGAAGGTTTAGAGAAAATTATCAAATGCACACACCTCGGAGGACAAAATGCGAGGAACCGACTTTAGCTATTGAAGATAATCGGTTATCTTTGTAACATGTTATCAATATCTAATTTAAGTTTCTATTTCGGTAGTCGGGCCCTCTATGATGGAGCCAATTTACATATCAAACCTAAAACAAAAATTGGCCTAATTGGGGCCAATGGAACGGGTAAATCTACTTTACTCCGATTAATTTCAGGTGAATATAGTCCAGATGGTGGAAATATTTCAAAATCAGGCGAGTGTACCATTGGATTTTTAAATCAGGATCTCCTGTCCTATCAAACGGATGATAGCATCCTTCATGTAGCGATGCAAGCTTTTGAAAGAGCTTTAGAACTTCAAATACAGATTGACGCAGTGCTACATAAAATGGAAACAAATTATGAGGATAAGGATGTCGATTTGTTATCTAAACTCCAAGAAGAATTTGAAAGATTAGACGGATATACCATTCAGTCAAAATCTGAAGAGATTTTAGAAGGTCTTGGATTTACAACTGAGGACTTAAATAAACCATTGCGTTTATTCTCAGGAGGATGGCGCATGCGTGTGATGCTGGCAAAATTATTATTACAAAAACCGGCATTGTTGCTTTTAGATGAGCCAACCAATCACCTTGATCTTCCATCCATTGAATGGGTTGAAAAATACATTCATGACTATGAAGGTTCTGTAGTAGTTGTCTCCCATGATCGCTATTTTTTAGATCGTACAGTGGACAATATCGCCGAAGTATCTAATGCTAAAATCACTTTGTACCCCGGAAATTTTTCTTTTTATGAAGAGGAAAAATCCTTAAGAAATGAAATTCAAAAGGGTGCATATGAAAACCAACAATCTCAAATAAGGCAAACAGAGCGATTTATAGAGCGGTTTAAGGCGAAAGCAAGTAAGGCGCGCCAAGTACAATCTAGGGTCAAAGCACTAGATCGTTTAGATGTTGTAGATGAAGTGATAGACGAAAAAGCAAAAGTTAATTTCAAATTTAATTTTGGTACACAACCTGGAAGATTCATTCTGTTTTTAGAACATATTTCTAAGGCTTTTGGTGATAAAATAATCCTAAAAAACACATCAGCAACGATCAATCGAGGTGATAAAATCGCACTCATTGGTGCCAATGGAAAAGGAAAATCAACCTTATTAAGAATTATATCTGGAACTGAAAAAATTGTAGGCGAACGTAGAACTGGTCATAATGTGATCGAATCATTTTTTGCGCAGCATCAATTAGAAAGTTTACAAGTAGAAAATAATTTATTGGAAGAATTGAAAGCAACTGGCACGGCTAAAACTGAGATGGAATTAAGAAGTGTATTAGGATGCTTTTTGTTCTCAGGTGAAGAAGTATTCAAAAAAATAAAAGTACTTTCTGGAGGGGAAAAATCTCGTGTGGCTTTAGCCAAAGTATTAATATCCCAAGCCAATTTTTTATTGCTGGATGAGCCTACTAACCACCTTGATATGCAATCTGTGAATATTTTAATTCAAGCGTTGCAACAATATGAAGGTACTTATGTAGTTGTATCACACGATCGTTATTTTGTCACCAACATCGCCAACAAAATATGGTATATTGAAGATTATGAAATTAAAGAATACCCTGGCTCATTCGACGAATACGAAGTTTGGCAAGCCAGCAGAGGCCTTTCTGATGTAAGCACAGCAAAAAAAACGAGTGAAAAACCGAAACCAGAGTTAGCTCCCCATTCACCTAAAAGTACGTCGAGTAACCCTAGTCAAGAGAAATTAATCGAGAAACTTGAAGCCAAAATTATGGATTTAGAAGTATCCATCACGGAACTGGAAACCACAATGGCTAATTTAGCTCAAGAAGGAAAATTCAATGAATTACTCCCCATTGAATTAAAAATTAATGAGAAAAAAGATGAATTGTTGAAGGTTACCAATGAGTGGGAATTGCTAATCAATTAATTGAATGAAAATCAAAAGCCTAGTTATTTCATGGCAGATTATATTAGTTATTACCCATTATTTTAATTCGGTACATGCTCAAATACCTAATAAGGTAAATAAAGAGCAAATTAAGACCGTATTTCTTAGTCAAAATACCGCTAACGAGTTAATCGTTGATAATTTGTGTTTAGATATCGAGAGGCAAGGAAATATCAACTTGATTTTTGATGATTTAAACTTAGCTAATACCAATTTTTTCTTAAGAATTATCCATTGTCAATCTGACTGGAAACCTTCTACCTTAAATGATATAGAATATTTAGCTGATTTCAATGATATCCCCGTTCGATATCCTGAAACCTCCATGGGTACCAAAATGCCATATAAACAGTATAAAATTTCATTACCCAAAGTCAAAATAAGTGGTAATTACATCGCGATGATCTATGCCAATCGAAATAAACGTGACACCGTATTAACCAAAAGATTTTCTATTTATCAAAATGAAATTAATATAGGCGCCAAGATAAGTTTTGCCAAATCCAACCTATTACGTTCCACCCATCAATTCATCGACTTGAACTTAGGATATCCGTCCAACTATTTAATAAACTCAGATGAAAATTTGAAAATTGAAGTCCGTAAAAATAATCAACCTAAAAACTTTTTACCAAAAATTCCTACCCCAATGGTTCAAGCCATAGAGCGAAGAATAACGTATCAATTTTATAACCAAGAAAATGCGATTCCTGGGGGCAATGAATTTAGATTAATTGACCTAAGAAGTACGCAGCAAAGGTTAAATTTCGTGGGTCAAATCAACACATTGGATCGATATTTTGAAATATTAATTATACCCGAGCAAGCGCAAGGTAATTACTCATATGTTCAAAGACCTGATTTCAATGGGGCTTTTGTGATTGCCAACTACGAAAATCCAAATAATCCACTTCAAGCAGATTATGTTTGGTGTACCTTTATTTTTAAATCCAGAAAATTTGAAGATGAAAAAATATATGTCAATGGAGCGTTCAATTCGTATGAATTAAACAATTTAAACCAGCTCCAATATGATGAAACTAGAGGTGCCTATCTAGGAAGAGTATTATTAAAACAGGGAATATATAATTATCAATTTGTTAGCAGCAATCCACTAAATAATATTTTAGAGGGAAATCATTCCGAAACTGAAAATTATTATGAAGTTTTAGTGTATTTCAGAAAGCCAGGAGAACGTTATGATTCATTCATTGGCTATCAAAAAATACACTTTCCTCTTTAAACATTGAACCTAAAATGCATGATATCACCATCATGTACTACATAATCTTTCCCCTCAACATTTAATTTCCCTGCCTCTTTACAAGCAGCTTCACTTTTGTAGGTTTGGTAGTCAGCCATTTTAATTACTTCAGCTCGAATAAAGCCACGTTCAAAATCAGTATGAATGACACCCGCTGCCTGAGGAGCTTTCCAACCTTTTTGAATCGTCCAAGCCCTAACTTCTTGGACTCCTGCAGTAAAATAAGTAATCAAATTAAGTAAAGAATATGAACTCTTAATCAATTTACTTAAACCCGATTCTTCAAGACCATACTCACTAAGAAACATAGCCCTTTCATCTAAGTCTTCTATTTCAGCTATTTGTGCTTCGATCGCTGCACAGACAATGATTACTTCTGCATTCTCAGCCGAAACACTTGATTTTAATTGGTCTACAAAGATATTTCCGCCGGTCGACAAAGAATTTTCATCAACATTGGCTACATAAATAACAGGCTTATCCGTCAACAAACACAAGTCGCCGATTGAAGTTTCCCGTAAATCAGGATCCATATCTACAGTCCTAGCTGATTTACCAGCTTCTAAAGTTGATTTAAATAAAAGCAATGCATTTAATTCTTGTTTCGCTTTAGCGTCTCCTGCTTTGGCGGCACGCTCAATTTTACTTATTTTTTTATCAACAGATTCCAAATCTTTAAGTTGGAGTTCCATATCAATAATCTCCTTATCCGAAACTGGATTAACTCTTCCTTCCACATGGATGATATTATCATCTTCAAAACAACGTACAACATGAATAATGGCATCCACCTCACGAATATTAGCCAAAAACTTATTGCCCAAACCAGCCCCTTGCGAAGCACCCTTCACCAAACCTGCTATATCGGTAAACTCGATGACCGTTGGCAAAATACGGTTAGGTTTAACAAACTCTGCCAATATGTTCAAACGCTCATCTGGTACCGTTACAATTCCCACATTGGGCTCAATCGTACAAAATGGATAATTAGCCGCTTCGGCTTTATTTGAAGAAATAGCACTAAATAAAGTGGACTTACCTACATTGGGTAATCCAACAATTCCACACGTTAATCCCATAAAATTTTATATTTCAATTGCAAAAATACGGCTAATAATCAAAAAGCCCCTGCTTTCACAGAGGCTTTCGATTATTAAATATTAATTATTCCCATTTAAGATCTGTATTACCAAATTCTTCATCCTCCTTATTGAATTGATTAAAATCAACTTCGGGCATTAATTCAGTTTTGACATGATCTATGGCTTCTTTTAACCCTTCAGCAAACTTATCAAAGTCTTCCTTGTATAAAAACATTTTATGCTTTTCATAAACAAATCCATCCTCTTTTTGATGGCGTCTACTTTCCGTAATTGTAATGTAATAATCAAAAGAACGGGTAGACTTAACATCAAAAAAATAAGTCCTTTTACCTGCTCTAATGCGTTTAGAAAACAATTCTTCTCTATCTCTTTCTTCCACTTTAAATAAATTTTGGTTTATAATTTCGTAAATCTACTATTAATTTTATTGACTCAAAAATATTTTAAAATTTTAATCTTGTAATCAAGCGACAATGGCCGCATATTAAAAATAGAATTTTTAATTCTTGAAATTAAAATGAATCTTTAAGGTGTAATAAAATCCATTAATGGTAAAAGTATTCTATAGTTCCATTCTTGTTTTCTGTATCTCGATAAGCATTTGTTTATCCCAAGATTTGGGAGACGAAAGATATGGAATTGCGTCATTTTATTCAGAGAAATTTTATGGGAGACAAACTGCCAACAAAGAAAAATTAAATAAAACAAAACTCACAGCCGCACACAGAGCATATCCTTTTAATACGCTAGTTGAAGTAACAAATCTATCCAATAGAAAATCCATCATTGTACGAATTAATGACAGAGGACCCTATAAAAAAGGACGAATAATAGACCTTACAGATGCCGGCGCCAAAAAACTCAGATTAAACAAAATCGGATTAGCGAAGGTGAAAGTCAAAATAGTTGGATTTGAAGGCGAACAGATGTTGATACCTTACCAACATCTATCTTTGGCGACCAATCCGAAATTCAATCGAAAATATTATCAAAAGACCCGATTAAAATACAAAAAAAAATACCGTTTAAAACGTAATATCATACACAAGAAATACCTTAAAAAAAGGAAAAGAAAGAAAATAAAAAGCAAAAAGAAGACTCCGATTAAAAAGAATATCCGTAAAAAAACAGTGCCGAAGAAACAAGTAACGAAGCCATCCAAGTCCTCTAAAAAAGTGAAAAATGATCGAAAAACTCCTAAAAAAAAGTGAGTATAAATCCTTAGAAATTTTATCCAAAGAGATTTTAGAAGGACTATTTCATGGAAAACACAAGAGTATTCTTCATGGATTTTCATCTGAGTTTAAAGAATTCAAATCGTATGAACAAGGTGAAAATCCTAGAAATATTGATTGGAAATTATTTGGCAAGACTGATAAATTATACACCAAAATATATCAAGATGAGACCAATATTAAAGTCTATTTTATTTTAGATATTTCATCTTCCATGTTTTTCCCATTTGAGACTAATGAGAAAATAAACAAAGCAGTTCAAATAACAGCTACCCTATCCACTATACTTCAAAAACAAAAAGATTCATTTGGTGTAATTTTCATGTCCGATGATCTGACATTTGAGAGTAAATTAGGTCATAGTTTAGCTCATTTAAAATACATTTATCAAGCATTAGAAAATCTACTAGATGAAAAATCAATCAAAAAAAAGACAGGGTTTCCTGAATTAATAAAAGGTAGAATTGAGTTTTTAGGTAGTAAGAAAAAAATCTTTTTCATCTCTGATCTAATGTTTACGGAAGTTGAAAATTCATTATTCATACAATCTATGCTGGAAATCAAAGCGCTGAAAAATGAGGTAGAAATTCTGTACATGGTAGATCCTTCGGAAATCAAATCCCAGATTTCGTTTAGTAACTACATAAACATTGAGGACAAAGAAACAGATGAAATCTTATCTATACATGTAGATAATTTAAATCAGACATTACAAAAAATGCATGAGCTTAAATTCGAAAGTCTTATTTCAAAACTTATCCATAAGGGCATTAAAACCCATGTGATTTCGGTAGAACAACCATTAATTACCTTGATCAAGCAAATTATTTAATCGCGGCACTCAATTTATTTTCATGAAATTCAATGAAATCTTTTATATTTTCGATGGGAATTCTTTTGCCGATAATCTTTTTATTTCTATCTAAAATATAAATTATCGGGGTGGAATAAATATCAAACGTATTTTTAAAGTCAGTGTAATATTCCTCCTTCCCCGTCTTTGTGTTTACATGTACGTCAACCCCATTATACCAATTTTGAATTTTGAATTCGGCAATAAATTTTTTCCATTGCTCCTTTTCTCTGAGGATTGAAACGGCAAATACAATAGCACTTTTAGATTTTAGATAATCATTAAGAGCCACTAATTTTGGTGCTTCCTCTTTGCAATGACTACATTCGGGATCATAGATGAATAATATCGTATAATTACCTGGTGAAGCAGATAATGTTAAGAGTTTACCAGAAGGATCTGTTAAGTACATTTCAGGTATTTTCTTGCCTATTAAAAGGGGCTTAAGAACCTTAACTCGCTCTTTTATTCGCCTAACGGTAGAAGTATCCCAAAGCTTAGGTTCATTGATATAATACTTTTCAGACATGTGCACAAAAGCCGCATCGGTACCTATTACGTTGTGATTTTCATAGGTACTTGAAATTTTATAAATGACATATTTACGAACATCTTCATTTTTAATTTTAGCCAAAATAATATCAGCTTCTTTTGTGATTGAATCTGATTCCTGTACCACTAAATCAGCAAAGAATTTCTCTAATTTCTTTTGTAAAAATGGAGTACGAATGAACTTTTCGTCGTTTAAATCTACGTTATCAAAAAAGTGCTTTTTATAATATCGATATTGAAACTGGAACAAATCGGCACTATCTTTTGCATTTTTTACCACCTTTGAATAGGCAGGGATATCAGGTTCAAAGGTTGCTTTAATCAATTTAGAGGCAAATAAATTTTTGTTTTTTAGCATCCAAGCTTGTTGGTAATCCAAAATAGATTTTCGAATCGCAGCAAACCGAGGATCATTTTGAGGAACAGATCTTAATTTTTCATACAGACTCACCATTTCTTTTTGAAAAGAATAAAAAGCTAGGTTTTCGTCGCTACCTATAATTTTCATTTTATTGATCAAATCCAGCGTATCAGTCTCAAATGAAAAATTAGTACTTCCAACTATGAAATCTAAATATTTTGACTGATCAAATGTGATCAAATAAAGACCCTTGGGTAGTTCTGTTTTACCTTTAAAAGTGAAATTACCGTCCCCATCCGCCTTGGCAGTATCCTTAACCACTTGTTGGGTCGAACCAAAATAATGTGCTAAATATACATCTGTATTCTTAACCCCTACAATTTTACCTTTGATTAAATAGCCTTTAACGCTCGTTGGACTACTTACTTTGGTCTGCGCAAAGGCCGAGAAAAAAGAAAAGAAAATAAACGTATAAACAAAAAATATTTTCATAGAATTAGAATAATTTTACAAATAAACAAAAATAAAATTACGATGTTTTTTGCGCTATCTAAAATTATAGATTTTATTCTTTTGCCAATCTGTTGGATATTTATTTTACTGCTTATTTCATACCTAACAAAGAATCAAAAATTAAGAAAACGCTCTCTTTTATCGATTCTAGTAATTTTAACACTTTTTAGTAACCCTTGGTTTGTGAATCGATTGTATCTTTTTTATGAACAACCTACTATTTCACTATCGCAAAACGAGAATTACACTTGGAGCATCGTTTTGGGGGGTGGCATGATAAGACCGAGCGATGATGACCATTCAAACAAAATAAATGTAGGAGAAACGGCTGATCGTTTTATTCAACCCATTCTATTGTATAAAGCTGGAAAAATAAAGAAAATATTAATTACGGGAGGGAACACCAGTATTGGGAAAATTAAGGTAGATAAAGGGCATGAAACCAGTGACGTCAGGCAATTATTGATTTCTATGGGAGTGAATCCAAAAGATATATACATGGAAACAAAGGCCCGTAATACCAGAGAAAATGCATTGTATTCTGCCCAAAAACTTAAAAACTACATTAAGAACGAAGAAGTCCTTTTAATTACATCTGCGATGCATATGCCCAGATCTATTCGTTGTTTTGAGAAAGCAGGATTTAAAGTTAAAGCCTATCCGGTCGACAAAAAAGGAAGCAAAAATGATTCTGGCATACTCGATTTGTTAACTCCATCAGATCATAATCTTTCAAGAACATCCCAACTAATCCGCGAGATTAGTGGCTTGATCATTTACAAGATAATGGGGTATTGCTAAGTAGATAAGATTTCTACCATTCTGATTAAATCTTCAGAAACAGGTTTCTTTTTAGTAATGGTATCATGGAATGGAGTATACACTAATTGGTTATTAACCACGCCGGCCATTACGTTCTTCTCCCCTCTTAACAATCCTTCTAATGCTCCTAAACCTAATCTACTAGCTAATATTCGATCAGAAGCAGTCGGAATTCCACCTCGTTGAATATGGCCTAAAGTAGTTACTCGGATATCCAACTCAGCACTCATACTTTCTTTTATTTTTTTGGCTATTATTTGTGCATTTCCTTCTTCATCACCCTCAGCTACTACTACAATAGAAGAAGACTTAGCCTTTGCAAATCCTTTTTGTAAAATTGCTACAATCTCACTGACAGGGGTTAAATTTTCAGGAATCATAACAGCTTCTGCACCTCCTGCTATGCCGCATTCAATCGCTATGTATCCTGAATCGCGCCCCATGACTTCAATAAAAAATACTCGGTCATGTGAATCAGCCGTATCGCGGATCTTATCTATCGCATCTAAAGCAGTGTTTACAGCGGTATCATACCCAATCGTATAATCCGTTCCATACAAATCATTGTCGATGGTGCCTGGAGCACCCACTGTAGGAATTTTAAATTCATTGTAGAAAATTTCAGCACCTGTAAATGTACCATTACCACCAATGGCAACTAGACCTTCTATTCCTTTTTCTTTCAACTGATCGTACGCTTTTTGACGACCTTCTGAGGTCATAAATTCTTTTGATCGAGCTGATTTTAGGATGGTACCACCTCTTTGAATTATATTACTGACGGATTGAGAATTTAAAGGAATAATGTCTCCTTTTATCATTCCATTATAACCTCTAACGATGCCAAAAACATCAACATTATGATAAGCGGCGCCACGTACAATGGCGCGTATGCAAGCATTCATTCCAGGAGCATCACCTCCTGATGTAAAGACAGCTATTTTTTTCATTTAATCAATTTTATGTCACTCCAACTTTTCATACATTCAAAAATACAATCTTTATAGATTATATCAGCTAAAATAAATTTTTAATGATTCAAAAAAACTTAAAAATATTATTTTATTAAAAATTAATTATAAACAAGCATTAGTAACTTGCAAAAAAATACAAATTATGTCAAACAAAGCGAACGAATTCTTATATAACTATTTAAATAACGCATCACCCACTGGATTTGAAATGTCAGGCCAAAAAATATGGCTAGACTACATTAAACCTTATATAGATGAAAAAATTATAGATACTTATGGTACAGCTGTAGGTGTTATTAATCCAGGTCAGCCCTATTCTGTTGTCATAGAAGCTCATGCAGATGAAATTTCCTGGTTTGTCAATTACATAGATGAAAATGGATATTTATTTCTACGTAGAAATGGAGGCTCTGATGCTTTAATTGCTCCTTCCATGCGTGCAAATATTCACACGAAAGATAAAATCATCAAAGGTATATTTGGTTGGCCCGCGATTCACGTGCGCGATTTAGCGAAGGACAAAGTTCCTAGCATATCCGATATTTTTATTGATTGTGGTGCATCCAATAAAAAAGAAGTCGAAAAAATGGGTATACATGTAGGCTGTGTCGTTACTTTCGAAGATGGATTAATGGAACTGAATAAAAAGTATCTAGTAGGTAGAGCTTTAGATAATCGAATCGGTGGTTACATGATTGCCGAAGTAGCCAGAAGACTTAAGGAAAAGAAAATCAAACTATCCTATACGTTATACATTGTTAATTCAGTACAGGAAGAAATTGGATTACGTGGATCTGAAATGATCGTCCGCAGATTAAAACCTGATTTGGCATTTATTACGGACGTTACACATGATACCCAGTCGCCCATGTACAATAAAAAAACCCAAGGCGATATGTCTTGTGGAAAAGGGCCCGTCATCTGTTATGGTCCTGCCGTACAAAATAATGTGCGTGATTTTATCATTGACATAGCGGAAGAAAATAAAATTTCATATCAAAGGCAAGCCGTTTCTCGGTCTACTGGTACTGACACAGATTCTTTTGCTTATGCCACTGAAGGAGTCGCGTCCGCTTTAATTTCCTTGCCTTTAAAATATATGCATACCACGGTAGAAATGATTGCCAAAGATGACATGAATGCCGTGATAGATTTAATTTACCAAACGCTTCTCAAAGTAAAAGGAAATGAAGATTGGAGATATTTTAAATAAATTTTAACATAACTTCAGGTTTCACGATAAGTCGACAACAAAAAAGGTGAATGGAAACATTCACCTTTTTTGCATATTCAGACTATTGAAATCAATTCAATTTCAAATACCGTCTAAAAAATTCATAGGTACGAAGCATCTGATCGATTCTTTGACGATTATTTCCAGTCCTAGTTATTTCATGAGAAGCATCTGGATGTCTAACATATTCCACATCGCGGCCCATAATTTTTAAACTTTTATATAGCGTCTCACTTCCAATGACTCCCGTTCTCAAATCATTTTCCCCATGAAAAATAATTAATGGAGTCCGAATGTTTTGAACATAGGTCAATGGCGACTCTCGGTCTAATATAGTTCTAGCTGTTTTTTCCCAAGGATAACCACCAAAATATCGAGGAGCTAATCGCCACGCATTACCCTCACCTAAAAAAGTACTTAACTCATAAACTCCTCTTTGGGAACATGCTACTTTAAACCGATTTGTGTGTCCGATCATCCAAGTAACTAAATAACCTGCATACGAGCCTCCCGTGATAGCTAATTGAGTTGTATCGACCCAACCTTCCTTTACGGCTAAATCAGTCATTTGCATAATGTCTGACATAGGTCCAGTTCCCCAATCTTTAACATTGGCAGCTAAAAACGCTGATCCATACCCACCACTTCCCCTAGGATTGCCAAAAACAACTCCCATTCCTTTACTTGCATAATATTGAAATTCATGCCACATGCTTGCCTCTCCAGTTCCCCACATCGCAGAAGGACCTCCATGAATATCGACAACCAAAGGATATTGAACTCCTGATAGATAATTCATGGGCTTCATTAACCAATAATCAACTCGATGACCTTTTTTGTTTAGAAAAGACTTTTTGATAGGTTTTGAAATCGATTTACCCACTAGCCATTTTGTATTTTCAGCCGTAAAAAGAGACTCAGAGGCTCCTCGTAAATCATTTACATAAAGTTCAGATGGATTGTTTATACAAGTTTTGGAGTAAATTAAATTACCATCTTTAACATCAAAACCTAAAATACCATCCACTTCAGAAGTAATTTGTTTAACCTTTTTTGTCTTTATATTATAAACAAAAAAGGGAGCCCCCCCTCGATCTTGAGCTGTAAAATAAATATTTTCGCTATTCTCTGACCATTTCATTTGAGTGACAACCCGATCCATGGGTACCTCGATCATGTCAAAGTTATTCAAATTAAGAATCTTTAAAGTACCATTTCGAACTATCGAAGTACTAGTTTCTACATAGGATAAGAAATTCCCATCTGGGCTTAAATTGATATTCGAATATGCAAAATCTTTCTTTTCCACAAGGGTAGTATATTGATTATTGGATCGATTATACAACACAATTTTATGATCTAAAACACGGTCAGGATGTGTAACACTATCGACCGGAATGATGGCTATAATACCTTTGGGGGTTTCTATCCATTCTGCCCAAAGTTCATAAGGATTATTGATCAAAACGGGTTTAGAGGAGCCATTCACTGAAATTTTAAATAATAAGTTAATTGGAAATTCACCAGTCGTTGTAGTCTCTTCTTGAAAATTTAACCGATTAATAACCTTTGCCTTTTTATCTTTTTCATTTTGATATAAATAGGCTCTAACCTCATTTATACTTCCATTGGGGTCAGCTTTAGATGAAAGGGCATATACATTTGCATCCAATTTCGGTTTTTCAATATTCCATGAAGGAATAGACTTCGAAGGATTATGTAAGGAATCCAACAAATATTCTTTCATCGATTTTCGTTCTTGATAAAAGATAAATTGGCCATCATTAGACCAAATAGGATTAATTACACCTCTAGAAGACGTTGTGATAGCTATAGGTTCTCCCCCATTTAACTTCATAATATATGCTTGGGATTTATTACCGTTATCTCTAGAGAATAAGATTGAACTGCCATCAGGACTCCATGAAGGTGATGAAATGGAATATTTGCCGGAGGTCAACGCCCGATACGTTTTAGTCTTTATCTCGCCTAAATACAATTGGGTAAGATAGGTAAAATCACCTTTTTTATCCACATCATCTTTAATTTCCATGATCGAAAAAAGAACATATAAACCATCTGGAGAAATTTGAGGCTTTCCAATCGTTTTAATTTTCAACATATCAGTTACTTCAATCGGCTTTAAAGCATTCTGCTGAGCGAGAGATAATTGGGTTGAAAATATTAGAAGAATGTAGAAGAAGAAATTTTTCATTTCAAAAAAGGTTTTAATAATATAATCCGTTTGATTTTAATTGTTCCATAGCAAGTTTTTCATGTTGGATTAATGGTTCCAACAAATCATCCATGGAATGATGTATAACCGCATTGAAACTCAAATTGAAATCTTTTAAAATTTCAGTAAATATAAATTTCACTCGGGCTAAATGATATTCAGAGGTGAGGATTAAAAGGTTTTTATATTCGACTTCCTTCAGAATAAATTTAGACATCACCGCATCCTCAACAGTGTTTGAAGAGAAGGCCAACGGTAAAAAAGCAGTTGAAGGAACTCCTTTTTGGATTAAAAAATCCTTTAGGTAATTCGCATGCGCGACAGGGCTCGTATTAAAATGAGCACCAAAACCACCCGTACAAAGTATTTTATGTTTGGTAGGATCAAAAATAGACAAGCAGCCTTTAATGCGATCCAGCGCAATGGGACCTAAAGTACCATCAGGAAAATTGGGAGAACCTAAAACGACAATTACTTCCATAAAAAATGCTCAGAGACAAATCCCTGAGCATAAAAATACAAATATTTGGAATCAAATCAATTTTAGAATTTCCTCGCCAATCGCCTCAGTACCTAAAATCATATTCGCTGGAGTACTAGCATCTGCTATATCACGGGTCCTGAAACCCTTTTTCAATAAAGCATCTACCGCTTTTATAATCGTCTCCGACTCTTTCTTTAAGCCAAATGATATATCTAACAACAAAGCCGCTGATAAAATAGAAGCTAAAGGATTAGCCAAACCTTTTCCAGTGATATCATGCGCAGAACCATGAATAGGTTCATAAACACCTGTTCCATCACCGATGGATGCAGAAGCCAACATCCCCATAGAACCAGCAATTTGAGAGGCTTCATCTGTTAAAATATCGCCAAATAAATTAGCCGTTACCACCACATCAAAACGCTTTGGATCTTTAATTAACAACATCGCTGTAGCATCCACAAATTGATACTCGACCGTCACCTCTGGATATTCCAAAGCTAATTTTTGAATAACTTCTCTCCATAAACGAGAAGATTCTAACACATTCGCTTTATCTACGGAAACCAAATGCTTTTTACGCGTCATTGCCGCATCAAATGCCTTTCGGCCAATGCGCTCAACCTCGTAACGGCTATATTCAGCCACATCATAGGCAGTATCCCCATTGTTTTTACGACCTTTTTCACCAAAATATATATCTCCAGTTAATTCTCGAAAGAAAAGGATATCTGCTCCTTTTAAGATTTCTGGTTTAATGCTCGAAGCCCCTAATAATTCATCAAACAATTTTATAGGTCTCAAATTCGCATATAAACCTAATTCCTTACGCATTTTCAATAAACCCTGCTCAGGTCTAACTTTGGCTGAAGGATCATTATCATATTTGGGATGACCTACGGCGCCAAAAAGAACTGCATCCGAGGCCTTCATTTTTGCTAAAGTCTCAGCAGGAAGTGGATCGCCTGTTGCCTCTATCGCCTCATGACCAATTAATGCCTCATCATATGTAAACTCGTGACCAAATTTGGAAGCAATTTTCTCTAATACTTTTTTGCCGACTGCCGTAACTTCTTGGCCTATTCCATCCCCTGGAACAATTAAAATATGCTTTTTCACCATTTTTATTTTAAATTAAATTCAACATTTTCTGAGTGGCTTTGATCGCAGAAACCGTTTGGTCAGAATCTAAACCCCGTGTAATTAGCTCGCGATCCCCGTGAGCCCAAGTAATAATCGTTTCACATAATGCATCTGAATCGCCACCAGGTGGGATTCGAACCGCATAATCTTTTAATTGAGGTAAAATTTGACCATTTTTTTCAAAGATGATCAACAATGCTTTCATAAAAGCGTCATACTGACCATCTCCTTGTGCGTGTTCTTCAAAATATTCACCGTCAATGGAAATTTTTAATGTAACTGAAGGTCGTAAATCCTTGGAATGTGTCAGCACATAATTTAAAACTTGAACACGTTCCTCAATCGCACTGCTATCCAAAACATCTGAAATAATATAAGGAAGATCATTTTGAGTGACTACCTCTTTTCTATCTCCTAATTCAATAATTCGCTGGGTTACTTTTTTAAGATCTTGATCCGAAAGTTGAATGCCTAATTGGGCCAAATTGTTCGCAATATTTGCCTTACCACTTGTTTTACCTAACGCATATTTGCGCTCCCGTCCAAAACGTTCAGGCATTAAATCATTGTGATATAAATTATTCTTTTTATCCCCATCTGCATGAATTCCCGCAGTTTGGGTAAATACATTTTCACCTACTACGGGCTTGTTGGCAGGAATTCTAAATCCTGAAAAAGTCTCGACCAACTTACTTACGCTATACAATGATTTTTCACAAACAGAAGTAGAAACATCTTTTTGATAGTCATTCAAAACAGCTATCACACTGGCTAAAGGAGCATTACCTGCCCGTTCCCCCATGCCATTAACCGTTAAATGTAAACCATGTACACCATTCCTTACAGCTTCAAGGGCATTCGCTGTTCCTAAATCATAATCATTGTGTGCATGAAAATCAAAATGAATTTTTGGATACCGCTGAACGAGTTCCGAAATAAATACTGCCACCTCAGAAGGAATTAAAACCCCTAAAGTATCAGGCAATAAAATGCGTTTGATGGGCAAATGTTGAATAAAGTCAAGGTAGTCAATCACATATTCTTTGCTATTCCGCATCCCGTTGCTCCAATCTTCCAAATACACATTTACTTCTAATCCTTTAGAAACGGCCAAATGAATGGATTCAGCTATTTCAGAAAAATGTTGTTCAGGAGATTTTTTCAGTTGGTGCTTCAAGTGATTTAAAGAACCCTTGGTCAGCAAATTCATGACTCTAGCACCGCTAGATATCATCCAATCCACCGAAGTTCCACCATCCACAAAAGTTAACACTTCGACCTTATTCAGATAGCCATGAATGGCTGCCCATTCTGTAATTTTTTTTACTGCTTGAAACTCGCCATCAGAAACACGAGCAGAGGCAATTTCAATCCGATCAACTTTTAATTCAGTCAAAAGTAATTGCGCAATCGTTAATTTCTCAGAAGCTGAAAACGACACCCCGCTTGTTTGTTCTCCATCGCGCAGAGTCGTGTCCATTATTTCTATGTGGCGTTTCAAATGCTTATCGGTTTAGTGCAAACGTAGCTATTTCATCTTTCATCGCTTGAAGATAATCGATGTCATCAAAGCCATTTAATAAATTATGCTTCTTATAACCATTGATCTGAAAGGACTCGGAAGCGCCTGTTGGAACAATAGTAATGGTTTGTTCTGGCAAACTTACTTCCAACTCAGCCTTAGGATCTTTTTCAATCTCAGTAAATATTTGATGTAAAAATTCTGGGCTTACTTGAACAGGTAAAATACCTACATTGATCGAGTTTCCTCTAAAAATATCTGCAAAAAACGAAGAAACTACGCAGCGAAAACCATAATCATAAATGGCCCAGGCAGCATGTTCCCGTGAAGAACCTGATCCAAAATTTTTACCACCCACTAATATCTTACCTGAATACGTAGGATTATTTAAAATAAAATCAGATTTCGGTTGGTCGTTTTTATCATATCGCCAATCTCTAAATAAGTTATCACCAAAACCTTTTCGTTCAGTAGCTTTCAAAAAACGAGCTGGAATAATTTGATCCGTATCCACATTTTCTATGGGCAAAGGAACGGCAGAACTACGTAAAACTTTAAAACTATCGTAAGCCATAATAATCTTTTTAAATATTATAAAAATTGTCTTGGATCTGTTACAACCCCAGTAATTGCAGCTGCTGCGGCTACTAAAGGACTGGCCAACAAAGTTCTTGAACCTGGTCCTTGGCGACCTTCAAAATTACGATTCGATGTACTCACCGCATATTTTCCTGCAGGAATCTTATCGTCATTCATGGCCAAACAAGCCGAACAACCTGGTTGGCGTAAGGCAAAACCCGCCTCCATCAAAATATCATAAATACCTTCTTCGTGTATTTGAGCTTCCACCACATGAGAACCTGGAACGACCCAAGCCGTTACGTGATCCGCTTTTTTTCGACCTTTAATAATCGAAGCGAATGCTCTAAAATCTTCTATACGGCCATTTGTACAAGAGCCAATAAAGACATAGTCAACTTTTTTACCAATCATCGAATCATTTTCCTCAAATCCCATGTAATCTAATGACTTTGCATAACTAGACTCGCCACCTTCCAAATCCTTAGCTTGAGGAATATTTTTTGAAATACCCATGCCCATTCCTGGATTGGTACCATAGGTAATCATAGGTTCAATATCGGAAGCTAAAAAAGTAATTTCTTTGTCAAAATCAGAACCTGCGTCTGTTTTCAATGTTTTCCAATAAGCCATTTGCTTATCCCAATCTGCTCCTTTAGGGGCTAATTCGCGCCCATTGATATAATCAAAAGTAGTTTGGTCTGGAGCAATCATTCCACCCCGAGCCCCCATCTCAATACTTAAATTACACACTGTCATACGTCCTTCCATGGACATATTTTCAAAAACATCTCCTGCATATTCGACAAAATAACCCGTTGCACCTGAAGTTGATAATTTTGAAATTATATACAGAGCCACATCTTTCGGCGTTACCCCTTTTCCTAATTGGCCATTCACATTGATCCGCATTTTAAGCGGCTTCGGCTGCATGATGCACTGTGAAGAAAGAACCATTTCTACTTCAGAAGTACCAATTCCAAAAGCAATAGCGCCAAAGGCACCATGCGTAGAAGTATGTGAATCACCACAAACAATGGTCATACCAGGTAAGGTAATTCCGTTTTCGGGACCTACTACGTGTACAATTCCATTTTTGGGATTACCTAAACCCCAATGAGAAATTCCATACTTACTTGTATTTTTCTCCAATTGTAGCAATTGATTCGCCGACAAAGGATCTTCGACAGGAAGATGTTGGTTTATCGTAGGAGTATTGTGATCTGCTGTAGCAAATGTTTTCTCAGGAAATAAAACACTAACCCCTCTTTGCTCTAAACCTAAAAAGGCTACAGGACTAGTCACTTCATGAATAAAATGTCGGTCTATAAAAAAAACATCTGGTCCGTCAGCAATTTGACGAACAACATGTGAATCCCAGACTTTATCAAACAAGGTTTTTGGGGAGTTGCTCATTGTGAAAATTTAATATTTTAATCTAATTAATTAAACCTAAACCCTAAAATTGCTATTTTTTTTGCAAAAAAGCAAAGAATGAATCCCTACAATCCGTAAAATCCATAAACATGTGCTAACACATAAGTCATTAAATGGATGGCCTATGCGTAAAGTAGAAAGGATTTTCAATTTGGACTTTTTCTCCAGACATGACAAGTTTTGCTGCTGAAATTCCTAATTGCTCAAAGTCCGTAGATATGGTGGAAATACCATTACCAATCAATCTTTTTATGGGAGTTTCATTATATGAAATAAGACCTAAATCAACACCTATCCTTAATTTTTTTGCTAATATTTGGTCCAACAAAATGATCAAATCATCTTCCATGACCGTAATAAATAAATCACCATGTAAGAGATTGACATTGGTAGGTGAATCTAACACAGCATAATCAAAAGCAAAATCTTGGCAAAAACTTTTAAAACCATGGACAATGTCAATCGAATAATAATTGTGCGATGGAAAAATCAAATTGATTCGATTGTATTTTGCTAACGATTCTTTGGCCTCCAATAAACTTGCATAAATATCTTTTTCAAAATTCTCATAGACCATGGCAATTTGCCCAGTAATCCCTGGTATTTTCTTGTCTACAATTATCAATTTCTCTTTAGGAAGGGTGTTGATTAGTTTGTAGGCTGCTATATCATCCTCAAGAAAATGTGGGATGATGACGATATGGGAATAATCTTTTTCTCTACGTTCGATAATACGCTTAAACAAATTGAAGTCATTGTTATATACATAAAAATCAACTGCTGCATTTTCTCCTAATTCTTTGACAAAAGCATCGTAGATAATTTTCTTATGTTCGCTAAGTTTATTGAACAATAGAAAAATCCGATAAGTGACGGGGATAGAATCAACGTTAATAAAAAAGCCTTTTCCTCGAACAGAATCAACAATCCCGATTGATTTCAAATAATTATAGCCCTTTTCAACGGTTATTCTAGATATATAATAATGAAAACTAACTTCATTAATGGATGGCAAAACATCGCCCTTTTTTAATTTATTTTTTTGAATAGCCTCAATAATCGAATGCGCTAGTTGGCGATATTTCGGAGTCGACGAAAATTCATCAATATGTATAAATTCAAAAATGGCCATAATTAGCTAAATGAATTTCCTATGCCAACAATAATAACAGAAACTAAAATAACAACAATTCCTGCCACAACGGTCCTGTAGGTAGATTTTGAAACACCATTCCATTCCTTGAAATAAATTCCCCAAAAATTGGATGTAATGATAATCGTAGCCATGTGCAAAATCCATGAGCTAGCCCCATTCCCTAATTTGCTCTCTCCCATTCCATAAAAGAAAAATTGCAAAAACCAGGTCGTTCCAGCCACAGCGGCAAAAGTGTAATTCATTCGCAATGGGGAATTTTTATTTAAATAATCTCCAAAGGTTTTATTGCTGAAATTCAAATACATACACCATACAAAATTGGTCAAAAAACCACCCCAAAGCACCACGACAAAAATGACATTGTTTTGAAACAAGGGGTCGGAACCTTTTTCTACCGCCACTGCAGCCATATCCTTGCCAGCTTCAATCCCAAAATTAAAACATGCGCTACATAAACCCGATATAGTGGCAACAATTAAGCCCTTGGTTAAATTAAATTCCTTTATACTTTCTTGTTTTTGTTCTTGAGATAATTCATTCTCTTTCATCATCCCAGCTTTTCCACATAAATAAATACCCAGAACACAAACTAAAATACCTAATAAGACAATTTGGCCTCCAGTACTTCCCACAATATGTGAAATAGTGTCCCCTTTAATTTTCGCAATTTCTCGATATATAGGAGGAACTAAGGCTCCAAAAATACTACAAAGACTTAAGGCGATAGACATACCCAAAGACATACCTAAATACCGCATGGCTAACCCAAAAGTCAATCCACCAATTCCCCACAAAACACCAAATACAAACGTCCATAGCAAAACATTGCTATTTGCATTCATGATAATTTCCATGAAATCCGGAATGGTTAAATAGGCTGCCAATAATGGAACTAAAATCCAAGAAAATAGGCCGCCAATAATCCATGCGCTTTCCCAAGACCACACTTGAATTTTACGATAAGGAATATAAAAACTACCTGAAGCGAAACCTCCTAGCGAATGAAAGAATAAACCTAAAATAGAGCCCATGGAATTAATTTAAAATAGTAAATTTGAAATATTGTGTTAATTTTTCATTGGTAAATTATATATATATCCTCAAATTACTATACTTATACCCTATATGAAAGCAAATAAATTGTCTATTTTCGCAAAAATACTCGTAGCAATCACCATTTTTCTATCGAGTTTCTTTATAATTTCTTTCATGAGTCAGAATCAAAATGATGATTGGGATTCCTATTTAGGTGGATCTGACCGTAATCATTTCAGCACCTTGAATCAAATTACGAAAGATAATGTAGCCCAATTAAAAATAGTATGGACATATGCTATGCCAGATTCGGGTCAGATGCAAAGTAACCCCATCATTTCCAACGGAATTTTATATGGCATCAGCTCAGGACTTCAAGTATTTGCGTTAAACGCAGCTACTGGAAAACAAATTTGGAAATTTGGCGATCCATTAAAGAACTGGGCAAGCACCAGCAGAGGGGTTAGTTTGTGGAAAGGCAAAAATGAGAATCGTATATTATTTACAGCTGGGCCTAATTTATGGGCATTAGATGCAAAAACGGGCCAAGCGATTTCTTCGTTTGGCACAGCGGGGAAAGTGGATTTGCACGAGGGATTACCGAAAATTGCCCAAGATAAATTCATCATATCCAATACTCCAGGAACGATTTACAAAAATTTAATTATTATGCCTGTCCGATTATCGGAAGGAGCAGATGCCGCACCAGGAGATTTGAGAGCATTTGATGTAATAACAGGAAAAATAGCCTGGACATTTCATACAATCCCCTACCCTGGTGAATACGGATATTCCACTTGGCCCAAAGACGCCTATAAAAATGAGTATGTAGGTGCAGCTAATAATTGGGCCGGAATGGCTGTCGATGAAAAAAGAGGAATCCTATTTGTACCTACTGGATCAGCTGGATATGATTTTTGGGGTGGAAATCGGAAGGGCGAAAATTTATTTGCCAATTGCCTTTTGGCCTTAGACGCAAATACTGGTAAAAGGCTTTGGCATTTTCAAACTACACATCATGATATATGGGATCGCGACCTTCCTGCTCCTCCTAATTTAATTACTGTAGTAAAAAATGGAAAGAAAATTGATGCCGTAGCACAAATTACTAAACAAGGGTACGTGTTTGTATTTGATCGGGTGAGTGGAAAACCTCTTTTCCCGATCATTGAAAAAAAAGTCCCCAAATCTGAATTTTCTGCAGAAAGTGCTTGGCCTACACAACCTGTGCCCACATTACCAAAACCCTATGCTAGGCAATCAAATGAATTATCAAGTGAAGACTATAATCCTTATTCGCAAAATATAGCCCAACTAAAACAAACGCTCAAATCAATTGATAAAAATTGGTATGCGGCGCCTTCAAAAAAAGGGACCTTAATTCTGCCAGGATTTGACGGAGGGGGAGAATGGGGAGGTGCAGGTGCTGATCCTGAAAATGGCATTATTTATATCAATTCTAACGAAATGGGCTGGATTTCAATCATGGAACCTGCTGCTACCAACTTAAAAGCGACAGGCGAAAACGTATATAAAACGTATTGCAAGTCATGCCATGGAGCGGAATTGCAAGGAAATATAAAAAGTGGATTCCCAGAATTGAATACTATACATCAACGAAGAAAAAAGGCATTTGTCAGTGAAATTGTGACTCAAGGAAAGGGGATGATGCCTGGATTTGGTCAATTGACCGCCACAGAAAAATCAAATTTATTAGCATTTTTATTTAAAGAGGCGCCTAAAGAAATAGTGAGTTTACAAGAATTGAAATCAAAAAATCTTCCACCATACAAAATGACCGGTTATAATAAATTTTTAGATTCAGAGGGTATGGCAGGGATTAGTCCGCCCTGGGGAACTTTAAATGCAATTGATTTAAATACAGGTAAATATCTCTGGAAAATCCCTTTTGGTGATGAACCATTGTTGGCAAAAAAGGGGATCAAAAATACAGGAGCTGAAAATTATGGCGGGCCTATTATAACTGAAAATGGATTATTGTTAATTGCGTCGACGAAAGATGGAAAATTCAGGGCATTTGATCGGTCAAATGGCAAATTACTATTCGAATATCTTTTACCGGCCGCAGCTTTCGCAACACCATCTACTTATATGGTCAATGGAAAACAATATGTAGTTATGGCGTGTGGAGGAACAAAGTTGGGAACACCCAAAGGAAACTCTTATGTCGCACTAGCCTTACCATAAGATGTTATAATTCAATAAATGAATTATTTAATAACCCTTTACTTTTAATTAGTACAAGTTTTTAATACTTTTGAAATTCTAAAATTCATTTAATTTATTTATAAAATGCTAATTGGCGTACTAAGAGAATCAAAGGAGTTCGAAAAAAGAGTGGCATTGACACCGGATATCGTAAAGCTACTCATCAAAAAAGGTTTTCAAGTTTTAATAGAAACCGGCGCAGGATTATCTTCGGCATTTTCGGATTTAAATTATAAAGAAGCGGGTGCAAAAATAGTCGACGCCAATGAAATATTCGAAGCAAAAATTCTGGTAAAAGTCAATCCATTTACGATTAAGGAGGTGAATCAGATGAAATCAGAAACTGTTTGTATTTCATTTCTTTATGCTTACACGCAAGCTGATTTGGTCAATGCATTAAAATCAAAAAATATCAGCGCATTTTCGATGGATGCGGTACCTAGGATTTCAAGGGCTCAGAAAATGGATGCTTTAAGTTCTCAGGCCAACTTAGCTGGCTATAAAGCTGTATTATTGGGAGCGAATGCATTGGGGAAAATTTTTCCTTTGATGATGACAGCCGCAGGAACAATTACCCCATCGAAAGTACTGATTTTTGGCGCTGGTGTGGCTGGCTTGCAAGCTATTGCAACAGCTAAGAGATTGGGAGCTGTAGTAGAAGTAAGTGATGTACGACCTGAGACAAAAGAACAAGTAGAATCCTTGGGAGGACGTTTTTTAAGTGTCGAAGGAGTTGATCAAGTAAAAGTTGAAGGAGGATACGCCAGTGAAATATCGGCTGATTTTTTAGCAAAACAGCAAAAATTAATCGAAGATAAAATAAAGGATGCTGATATTGTGATCACGACAGCCCTTGTTATAGGAAAAAAAGCTCCAATTTTAGTCACAGAAGAGATGGTCAAATCCATGAAAATGGGTTCAGTGATTGTTGATTTAGCCGTTGAGTCAGGAGGAAATTGTGCCCTTTCTGAAATAAACCAAACAGTCGTTAAACATGGCGTAACCTTGATTGGTGTTGCTAACCTTCCTTCCTTGCTATCGACCAATGCCAGTCAATTATATGCCACTAACATCAGTGCGTTAATTTTACATTTAGCCAACCCTGAATCTTTTCTTTGGGAAATGGAAGAAGAAATCACTAAAGGTTCACTTATTACGCATCAAGGTAAATTAGTACATGAATTTACCGCATCCATTTTAAAATAAATTTAAATAGATCATTATGTCCATTGACTCACTCATTATTTTAATATACGTACTAGTTTTGGCTAGTTACTTAGGTTTCGAATTAATCGCTAAGGTACCCCCTACGCTACATACTCCTCTTATGTCAGGTTCCAATGCCATATCTGGAATTACTATTGTAGGCGCACTACTTGCTTGTAATGAATTAGGATATACAACATTAAGCAAGTGGATGGGGATGATCGCACTTGTATTAGCCACCATTAATGTAGTTGGCGGCTATGCAGTGACGGACCGAATGCTTAAAATGTTCAAGAAATAATAAAAATGAATATAACTATCCAACTTCTGTATTTATTTTCTTCTGTTCTTTTCATCATTGGGATTAAAATGATGAATAAAACAAAAGATGCGCGGGCGGGAAATTTACTTTCTTCAGTGGGAATGCTCATTGCCATAGTCGCCACATTAATGCAAATTGAGGTCATTTCCATGGTAGAAATTTTTATCTGTATCCTTATTGGTTCACTCATAGGCCTTTATTATGCTTACAAGGTCGAGATGACTCAAATCCCAGAAATGGTGGCACTATTCAATGGATTTGGAGGACTAGCTTCCGTAGCAGTGGCCATTTCAGATTATTGGTTTAAAAGCCAAATATCGGTAGCAAACATTGATATCATAATTTTAGTTAGCATCATACTAAGTGTATTTATTGGAGGTATCACCTTTACGGGCTCAATGGTGGCTTTTTTGAAATTGAATGGTCGAATAACAGGAAGTCCAATCACATTTAAAGGTCAGCATCCGCTAAATTTAATCATGTTGATATCATTTATATTGGCTTCAGTGGCTATATGGATGAATCCATCGGACATTAATTTTATGATTATTTTAGTTTTGATATCACTAGTACTTGGCATATTAACAGTCATCCCGATTGGTGGAGCAGACATGCCTGTTGTGATCTCCCTACTAAATTCATATTCAGGAATGGCCGCTTGCACCACAGGTTTCATTTTAAATAATAATGTATTAATTGTAGCGGGTGCGCTAGTAGGAGCATCCGGAATCATATTAACACAAATTATGTGCAAAGCGATGAATCGATCGCTGGTGAATGTACTTTTAGGTGGATTTGGCCAAACGGTAGCTGGCGAACAAGCTGAAGGACCTTCCATTGTCGTCAAGGAAGTTGGCGTAGAAGAAGCTGCCATGTTATTTGATGGCGCATCATCAGTTATCGTTGTTCCTGGTTATGGAATGGCCGTTGCGCAAGCTCAACATGTTATTAGAGAGCTGATGGAGCAATGTGAAAAAAGAAATATCAGTTTCAAATTTGCTATACATCCAGTAGCGGGTAGAATGCCAGGCCATATGAATGTATTATTAGCTGAGGCTAATATATCCTATGATAAATTAATCGAGATGGATGAAATAAATAATGAATTTTCAAATACCGATTTAGTCTTTGTTGTAGGTGCTAATGATGTGGTAAATCCAGCGGCACAAACCAATCCACAAAGCCCAATTTTTGGAATGCCAATTTTGAATGCTTTCAAGGCAAGAACTATCATTGTGAGCAAACGGAGTATGGGAAAAGGGTATGCTGGAGTAGAAAATGAATTGTTTGGTTACCCGAATTGCCTTATGCTATTTGGAGATGCTAAACAAACAATTGCAAAAGTCGTATCTGAAATTAAAGAGCTTTAATTAGTTTTTTTGATTTAATTTTAAAAATAAAGCACTTACAATTAACGTAAGTGCTTTATTTTTAATAGAGTGGACCAGCATGGAATACAATGTACGTCGTCAAACTAAAGTGGACTTTTCCTTAAGGAGTGTTTCGTGTTTTTGTGAATGTATAATTTCTTTTTTTTCTGTGCAATCTTTGGCTGTTTTTATTTTCTCATAGTTCAATCTTCTTTGTTTTAAAGTTTCCA
>SXGQ01394999.1_pt1 | contig 35067 bp, 46 predicted proteins | sample 3178371 | NCBI WGS metagenome assembly SXGQ01 (sample SAMN11356859, study PRJNA531348) | freshwater metagenome | isolation source: freshwater sample F1-20 | place: China: Fuxian Lake, Yuxi | collected 2017-12-25 | reverse complement strand
GCGCGTGAAGCCGGCGGGAACCGTGCCAAACGCGAGGTCAAGGGTAATACCCTCGTAGTAGTTGCTGTTGCTCATTGGTTAGGTGGTTGAAGTAGGTTTCGGGAGAAGGCGAAGGGAGGCGGGCGTTATGTGCGTCCGTCCCCCGATGTCAGTGGTGATAAGGTGTACCTCGTAAAGCCAAGGGCTCAACGTGAGAGTTGTCCCAGCCGGCAGAGTGGCGATACACTGGCCGGCTGGACCGTCAGTCACCTGAACCCCGGAGTTCTTGCTGAGACTAGCTGCAACAATCCCGCGCGCAGTAAGCCGGAACTCAATGGCGGCGTCCGTAATGTTTACGGCAACGTCATCTTGGTCCGTGATGGTAATCTGCCACTGACCCGTTTCCCCTTGGATTAGGTCAGGCAGGCAAACTGCTTTGCGAGGGGGGCAACTCATTGTTGGGCCTCCGGTGCGGTGTTATCTAGTGCAGGCGATAAGCGCATTAGACCGTGCGCCCTTGGGCAACAAGCGCCGTAAAAGTCACAGCGGAGGTGCCAACAACATAGTTTGCAACCGGCTTGTACGAGTAAGCCTTGTTCTTGTTGACGTTGCCAGAGGGCCCCACGCGGACAGTGAAGCTGTAGCGGTGGTCGGTCGCCCGGATTGCTACGGCGCCCGCACCGTTGACCAAATACAGCCCGTTTTCAGCGCTGTTGGTTTGGCTGGCAAGCAGCACCAAGTCACCGTCGGCAAGCTGCACCAAATCCACAACGGCGCCGGCAATAACTGCGGCGGGTGCAATGTTGGCAGTAGCCTGCGCGCGCGCTACGAAGTTTTCCTCCCCGGTAGGCGTAATGTCAGCCTTCACGTTGGAAAAAGCATTGCCCAACGTAAGCGTGTCAGGAACGGCCTCTGAGTTATTGAAGGCGGTGCCGCGCGACGGGGTAAACGTCTGCACCGCGTCGTTGCTGAAAGCCGTGCCCCGGCTGGGGGTAATCCCAGTCGGGGGAGTGTTAGAAAACGCGTCGGTGAGCGGCATAGGTCAGCCCTTAAATGGTGCCGGTGTTGAGGGTGCTGTGAAGCACGCGGGCCATAAGCGAGACGGACACGATGTTGTCATCAAACTTCACCTCACCGTCCACCTTCAAATGGCAGTAAACGTCAACCACGTTGAACGCGGCGTCCGTCTGGCCGTACTGCTGTAGCTTGAGCCAGCCCTTCTTGGTAAGTCCTTCAAGCGGGTTGTACTGCGTGCTGTTGCTGCTAAGCGCAAGCGTGCCAAACAGAAGCTCAAACGCCAGCGGGGACATCTCTTGAAGCGTCAGCTTGAGGGACAGGCGGTCCTTGGTAGCAATGATGTCGTACAGGCGCAGCTTGCCCGGCGTGGGGGCGAACACTTCGCGCTCGTCCATCTCGTGATTGACGCCGACATCCTGAATGATGCCAAGGTCAATCCAAGCGGCGTCAGCGGCGCCGGGCTTGGACGAGCGGCCAGCAGTGCCGGCGGTCGGAACAGTAAAGGCATCGCCGTCGCGGAAGAAGTTGGCGTGACTGCCAACGATGAGGGAACCAGTGTTAAGGGCCATTGTGGTATTCTAGTTGAGGGTGATTTGTTTTAAGAAAAGAAGGTCGTAGCAAAGCAAACCTTCATCGGCTGCGGAAAGAGCAACGGACTGTTCTGCCGCTTTAAAGCGCCGGTCGCCGGGGCCGGGCGTCCAGTTTAGAATCGCGGCAAAGACGGCAGCGATAGCCGCCGGAATGTTGCGCTGCGCTCCGGTCGGCAAGGTGTTAACGTGCGGGTTCAGCAGAATCTTGACGAGCACTTCAGCCTCCCCGGTGTACGTCTTTCCGTCGCCTTGGTCTTTGATGTCAATGCCAAGCAGCGGAGAAACGAGGACGGCAAACCCCTTTGTGCGCAGTTGGGTTTCAAGCCCGTTCTTGCTCATCCCGTCATCCGCGATAGCAGCCACTACAGGGGCGGTGGCAAAGTAAGTATGGGCCGAAATCGCGGCGGCAACCGTCGTTTGGAGGTTAGCGAGCGAAAGCATTAGCGGACCCTCCCTACGGTTTTAGCGGCGTTCTCGGCCAATTTGCGGCGCACGTAAGTCAGCATATCGTTGCGCGTGTCGAGGAGCGCGCCGGCAATGGCGTCCTGCCCCCGGGACTGATTGAGCACCTGCGCAACCTCGCCGGAAGATTTGTTGCCGCCCCAAGAAAAAAGCGCGGATGCGTCTCCGGCACCAATGCGCACCCCCACTGACGATAGGAAACGCCTGTAGCGGTCAATGACCTGCTGCCTCTGCTGGCCCCGTACGATAGGCATTTTGCCCAGCTTGGTAAACGCGGCTGAGTAAGCTACAAACCCGCGCCCGCGTTCGCGCATATTGATTTCGCGCTGTGCGGCTAGCTGCCACCAAGTGCGCGCGTTCCGGGTCTTTAGCTTCCCGGTGCGGCCCATTTCCATAAACATAATGCTGCGCCGAGTTTTGAGATCGGACGCCACGGACATTGTGTTCTTGTTGGCGTAGTCGCGGACAGACTTGCGAATGGTAAGCCCCTCGCCGGCTTTAAGCGCGGCTTCCCGCTCAGCGCGGATGGCCCCCTTCTCAGGCGCTAGCGTGCGCAGGCGCTTACGCAAGAAGCGCGCTAGGTTCGCACCCTGCCGGACAATAGTCTCGCCGGGCGTGCGTGTGCTGACCGCCGCATATTGCCGGAACGCCTCTGCAAGCTCCCGGCCATTGTGCTCAATTTGCGGCGTCATTCTTCAAGCACCTCGCAGTCTAGTGACCACGCCAGTCCGGTGTGGGTCACCCGCTTGACGCGGTGGTTAATGCTTCGAGAATCCGTGATGATTTCCCCCACCTTGGGCCGGCTGGCAACGTCCTCCACAGCAATCTCAATTCGTGAAATGGCGTTGGCGTCAAAGTCCGGCAGGTTGCGCTCCCGCTTGCCGTCTTGGTAGGCGGTGCGGTTTACAAGCGCTGCCACCTCCCCGGCACGGAAGGTGACTGACTCACCCGCCGTAGCGAGTAAGTCAGTCAGTCCTTCCTGCAATGCCGAGTCAGCGAGGTTCACTTCTTTTTCTTGCCAGCAGCGGTCACGGCGAACTTGGCATACTTGGTGATGCCACGGTCGTCAGACCAAACTTCGATGCGCGCGTAGCCGTTGCCGCCAGCGCGCAGCGCATCCTTGTACTTTAATTCAACTTCGTTAGAAGCGGACGGGCCAAGGATGACTTGCCCGTCCCCCACTAGCATTGCAAGACGCATAATGTCAGCTATTAGGCGGACACGAGGCGCTTGAGGGCGGCGGTCTCACCAACGGAGAAACCGTAGAAGCACTCAAGGACAGCGACCCGGGTGCCAAGGTCGTTGTCGTAGAACTCGCGGTAGCCGAGGGTGATGCCGGTGTTGCTGTCCGCGACCGGGCGATACACGCCATCGCCGCCGCCGCCAGCCGGGTTGAGGTAGCGCATCGCCACGATGATGGACGACGGGTAGCACGCAAAGCCAACGAGGTTCTGCGCATTGGCGGGGACCAGCGTGCTGTCAAACAGGTCAAAGCCCGCTAGCCGGCCCACGCGGCCAGTCTGGTTGGAGTTGATGCCGTAGACGGACAGGTCTTTGACAACCGTGTCCTTCAGCAGCGCGTTGTAGTGGCCGCTCGCCAGCACGAGCGAACGAGGCTGCGAGGGCATATCAGCCGAATCGCACGCCGCCTTGATGTCCACAACGTCCGCGTAGTCGAACGTGCCGGCAACGCCCGTAAAGGCAGCCGCGCCGAAGTTAGCCAGCGTAACGCTAGACAGAACGTCCTGAAACACAGCCTTCGCCAACTGGTACCCCTTTTGGGCGCCGAAGCGCTCCAGCGAAAGGACCGGGCTCTTGGCGGCTTCAACGTCCGTCACGTACCACGAAACAAACTTGTGCTTGTTGAGCGTGATGGTCTTCTTTTGAACCGTGCTGTCCTGCCGAGTGTAACCGTTCGCGGCCACAAAGTCCGTCGCAGCCGAAGCGGCGGGAACGTAGGGAACGTGAATGGTTTCAGACTTGGAGGCAGGAGCCGGGTCAAAGTCAGTCGTGAAGGCGTTCATCGGAGCAAAGCTGCCGGTGAAAGCCTCAAGCGCGGCCTGCGAAATCAGCGTGCCGTTGAGGTTTGAATCAATGGTGTTAGGCATTGTTTAATTAGTTGAGGTTGAGTTTGTTAGTTCTTGAGCAAGTCGGTTTTGTGCTTGCGCCAGAAGTCAGTGCGGGCCTTCGGGTCACCTAGCGCGGCAAACTCCGCACGAAGCTCCCCGTTGGTCTTAGCAGCGGGAGCAGCCTTCACGGGCTCGGTCCCCAGCTTGGAGGGAACGGGGATGGCAGCCAGCAGTTCAGCCGCCTTGCTGTTGTTCAGCAGTTCCGCAACCCAGTGCTCCTTCTTATCGGAAGTGATGCGGCCATCAGAGATAGCAGCCTCCACGGTGCGGGTAGCCTCCGCAGTGGCATAGCCGGCAACCTGCGCCTTCAAGGCGTCACGTTCGGCAGCGATAGCAGAGAAACTGCCCGCAATGTTTTCGGCCAGCTTGTCCTCGGAAACGTCAGCGGAGGCGAGAACCTTGGCCTCCACCAGCGCGGTGATGATGTTCTTCATTGTGTTTTGTCGGTTGGTGGATGCGGGGGGTTCCCCGCTAGGAAGGGTGTTGCCCGTGCGAGTGGTGGGCTGGGTGACCAGCAGCGCGGCGGGCGGGTGTGCAAAGCGGGAAACGCTGGCGCAGGCGGCCATCGCAATCTCCTCAGTCACCTCGTCAACTAGTCCGGCGTCGCGGGCCTCCTGCGCCGTAAACCAAGTCTCGGCGTTCATCCACGCTTTGACGTACTCGGCGTCCTTGCCCGTCCGGGTGGCGTAGGCGTTGACCAGCGTGTCCTGAATCTTGTCCAGCAGGGCGGCGGTATCCCGCATTTCCTCCGCGCCGCCGATGGCAACTCCGCTCGGATTGTGAATCATCACAAAGCCGTTAGCTGCCATTTCAATGCGTTTGCCGGCGAGCATAATCACGCTGCCGATGGACGCAGCCAGCCCGTCGATTTTGACGGTAACGTCCTTAATGCTTTTCAGAAAATTGTGAATCGCCAGCCCATCAAACACAGAGCCGCCCGGGGTGTTGAGCCGCACGGTCAGCCGGCTAGGATTCAGCGCGCGTACCTCGTCAATGAACGCCTTGGCGCTGACGCCAAACATCCCGATTTCGTCGTAGATAAAAACCTCCGCGCCGGCGTCCGCCTTGTTAGAAATGCTGTACCAGTTACGGTTGTTCATTGGGCTTTTCCTCTTGGGGTTGCTCAGCGTTATTTGCGGAAAGCTCGTTGGGGTCCAGTTGGATAATCTCTCCCCGCTCCATTCCAAGCGAGGCGGCAAGCTCTTTGACAAAAGCCATCTCTGAGGCGCGCTGCTGGATTTGCTCCCGCCAGTCCTGCCCGACTTCAGCGTAAATGTCCTGTAAGGTGCGCATCCCAGTCTTCCACTCCTGAATCATTGCGGCGCTGTTGCGGCCAACGTCCACGTTGACAGCGCGGGGGGCGCGGTAATGCGACAGGTACCAGTCAACCGGCGCCGGCTGTAGCGTGGGGTCATTGCGCACACCCCACTCAATGACGTATTCGTAAACGTGCCGGAGGTGGTCCGCGATGACGGCGCTGCGGGTGCGGAAGTAGGTGTTAGCCATATCCAGCACCGCGCGCGCAACGGTGCCGTTCATTGAGGACGGAAGGACTAGCTCCTTTGGAATACCAACCCCGGCGCACAGCTTGGCCGTCAAATAATCCCAGTATTCGCGCGAAGCCACGCTCGGCCGGCTTGACATAAACTGTTCCATCTCGTCGCCGGTCTTCAGCACTTTAACCTCAGTGCCAAAAACGTCTTTGTAGTATTGGTCGCGGGTCGTGTTGTCGGACTGGGTAACAGTCCCCCGCAGGAGGTCTACATCCTCCACTTCCCCGGTCTGCGTCTTGATAACGCGGCTGATGCTAGCCGCATCCTTAGCCGCCTTCATCTCAAGGTTTTGGAGGTCATCTAAATCGTTGAGGTCATTGATGACAGGGTGGAGCATAGGGAGCCCGCGATACTGGCCGGCGCGCGAGGGCTCAAAGATGTGGATGACAAACTCAGCGGGCACCCGGCGGTACACCTTCTTGGTCAAACGGTCCTCGTTCTCAAGGAAATGGTAGGCGGTGGGGCGTCCGTTCTCGTCAATCTCCACGCCGTCCACGATGCCCTCGCCCTCCCGCATATCCCCGGGGGTTTCCACGCGCTGCCCCTCAATGAGTTGAATGCGGGGGTTGTTCGTCTTGCCCTTGGTGAGCACGATAAAAATCTCGCCGTCAACGAACAGTGCCCGGGCGATAACGCCTTGCAGGGAGTCAAACGACAGCGGGCCGGCTAAATCAGCCCACCGCTTCCAGCCGGACCAGTAGGCGTTCGCCCGGGCGTTCCATCCAACGTCGGAGGAGGCGGGGAAAAACTGTACACCCGTGCCAACCGTGTACTGCTCAAAAAGGTCAGCCATCCGGTTGACCAGCGCGTTGTTCTTTTCAAAATAGCGCGCGCGCCGCACAAGCTCCATCCGCTCGGCCTTGGTGGCGTCAAACCGGGCAGCCTGCACCGTGCCGGGAACGTGGGAACGGGAGGTAGACCAGCGGGCGCCCTCATATCGGTTGCGCAGGGTGCGCCAAAAAGAGCGGGTGGCGTCAGCTAGTTTCATCGCTCAAGGGTGGTGAACCGCGTTTGGAACGAGGTGACGCCAACGATGTACGTCAGCATTTGTTCGTAAATGTGCTGCTCATTTTCAGCGGTGTGAACGTGTGCGGGTGCGTGCTTATTGTTCCCCGGGAAAACGTGCTTGTGCGCTGCGTCGTAATAATCCAGCAAGCGGGCGGTCAGTTCATAAAGGTCAGAGGGGGTGGCGTCTCCGGTGTTGACTTGGTAAGTCACTGACCGCCCGTTGCCTGAGGTAGCTTGAATAGTCTTGCCGGAGGCGACGGAGGCTTGCGCGGACTCGGACGCTTGCTCCAGCACCGTCAGCAGGGGCTTGCCGTTGGCCTGTGCGGTCCGCCAAAGGTTTCTAAGGTAGCCCCGTGCGAAGGTGCTAGAGATTGCCACGCTGTATGCTTGGCCGGCTTCCTTGCCTGCGCGCAAGGGGCAGCCTGTCCCATATTGTCCCACCGCGTTCCATTGGATGCAGGGCCGGGAGTTGAACCCGGACCTTCAGCGTATGAAGCTGAAAAGCTGCCATTACTCCACCCTGCGACCTTCACCTGAACGCGGAGTCGGGTGACTTGCAAGCCAATTCCTTGCTTCGGTGAGCGTTGCCCTGTTGCCCACCATCACAAAGCCCCGGCGCTTCATTGCAAAGATGTAGCTGCGGGAGCGCTTTAGCAGGGCTGCCAATTCCTTCACCGTGAACAAGGGCTCAAGCGTTTGGTTCATTGCTTTGGGGTGCGATGCGCAGGCGGTTAAAGAACAGCGCCATTGCGACTTGGAGCGTTTCCGCGTCAAACAGGTGGTTAGGCCACTTTGCGTTTCTAGGAAGCCAAGTGTAGGTGGTGCGCCCGCTGGTCTGCGATAGGCGCGCCACCTTCTGCTCAGCGTCCAAGTGCCGCCAGTATTCCGGGGTCGCCACCTTGTCACCTACTTCCCAGCGCTGCGCAACGTGCCCGCGTCTAATGCGGTCAAGTATGTCTTTTGTGGTGTCCGTGCTGAACTCCAACAGCTTCAATTCCAGCCGGCCACCGGAGGCGGACCCCACCCGGGGGTCAATTCCCCGCAAGAAAAACGGCACCTCAACTTGATTCTTGGGGTCGCGCCAGCCCCGCCTCGGCTGACCCTTGGATGGAATCCAGCCTACGAACAGAGGAATCTTGCCGTGTCGCGCAATGAACTTCCCCCAGCGCAAACACTCAGTGTAGACGGCGGCGGCGTCATAGCCTGAGTCAATGCAGACGTTGGTATCAGCCACCCCGTGCTCAAGCTGCTTGTCGCGGATGTCCTGCCACGTATCCAGCGGGCCGGCATCCAACGCGCGTGAGTTACCTTTGTCATCCCACGCCCTCACAACGTACCAGAAGTACGGGGCGCGGGCTTGGCAGTCCACTGTTAGAAACTTGACTGAGCCCTCCTGCACCGCCTCAGCGGCGGAAACAATTATTTCTGTTCGCTCGCTTGGGGCGCCTTGGTTTTCCCAAGGTTCAGCCAAAGTGCCGTTAATGAAGCCCTGCAATCCGAGAAGGCTTTCTTTAGCCTCCAGAAAGGATACCGCCAACAGTCCCCAAGTGCATTTGCGGTCGGGCGCATAGAGACTTGATAAGTGGTAGCTGCGGACGCCGAGCATAGCGTTTGGATTTTCCGCTCGCCATTCCCCGTGCCGGAGCGCGGCGACCTTTTGCGAGTCAGTAATGTTTTGACCGCAAAGTTGGCACTCGTACCGCGCCGTTTGCCTGACCGTTGATAGGTTCGTTTTGCCGGCTTCATCCTTGGTTGTATCCCATTTGACCTGCTTCCACTCAAGTTTGATTTTTTCGTTGCAGTGGGGGCAGGGCACGTAGAACCGGCGTTGGTCACCCCGGAGAAACTGCTGCCAAATGTCCCCCTCGCTGATGGTGGGCGTGGAAGTTAGGAAGTGCTTGGAGGAGGAAAAGGATTTCGTGCGTTGCATTGCAAGGTCTAGCGCCGCCGCCTCCTTGGTTGTTGCCTGCGCAAACTTGTCCACCTCGTCCGCCACCAGCACCCGAATCGGGCGGGACGCTAGGTTCGCCGGCGAGTTGCTGCCCACAAAGTTAAGCGTGCATTGGTCAAAGTGCATCTCCAACGTGGTCAGCTTGTGCCGGTCCTCCGGGAAATGCTGCACCATCACCGGGCTATCCTCCAGCATAGGCAGCCAGCGCGTCTTGCTGAAGGAGCGCGCCAAGCCCTCAGTGGGCATAAGCCACAGAATCGGGGACGGCTCGTTTTCAATAATCCACGACATCCCTGCCATAAGGGTCATTGTCTTGGCGGTTTGGCTCCCCCAGCAGAGCACAACGTCCGTGACCGCCGGGTCTTTGAAGCACTCAAGCACCTCCCGAGTGTAGGGGCGCACGGAGGTCGAAAACGGCCCCGGGTGCTCAGTCTGCCGCGTGGTCAGCTTCAGGTTTTCCTCGCACCATTCCACAACGCTCTTGCGTGGAGTGGGGCGGTAAAGCCCGCGCCTGAAATCCAGCAGGGACCGCTGAACGTCGTTGAGCATCATTAGCCTTTGACAAACAAGGTCGTGCCGGCCTGCGCGCCAGTGCTCGCGGTCTTGGTCTTGCGGGCTACTGAGTTTTCAAGCAAGGCAAACGGCGCGCTGCCGGTCATCGCAAGAGAGTCGTCCAAGTCAATGCGCAGGTTCAGGGTTGTGGCTTCCTGCGGCGAAAACACTACCTTGGCAAACTTGAGCCCGTGCTGGTCAATGAGCGCGTCGTGCTTCCCGCCGTAGCTTGCCTGAAGCGTCAGGTTAGCCGGCACTGAATCCCGGCGTGCCAGCCAAAACGGCACGCTTTTTGTGAACGCCCAAAACTGCACCGCCGGCTTTTGCGCAACAAACTGCAACCAGCCGTCGAAATAGGCTTGGGAAAAAAAGTCCCCGCCCGCGTGAATCCTGCAATGCGTAGCCGTTGTTGGGAAACATTCAGACAGAACGCCGGCCACCTCCTCCGGGGACTTGCGTACGACTGCTTCAAAGTTGGCCCACGCCTTGTCCCGGACCGCCGGGTATCGCTCGGTCGAAGCGGAGTAGCATTTGAAAGTCTGCTGCTCGCCATTGCGGATGCGCCCTGTTTCCCGGTCCGCGTATGCCAGACACTCTCGCGCGCCCGGGCAGGTGTAGCCTGAAGGGAGGTTCCAAGTATGCACCTTGAAACCAAAGTAGCGGTTGGAGCTTGTGAATCCGTGTTTCATATTTCCATCTGGTCAAAGATTAAAACCGGGCGCGGCTCGCCCTTTTCTGCCGGCGGCTTGGGCTGCCCTAGGAATCGCCTAATGAGGTCAAAGTTGGAGCCGTGGATTGGTTCCCATCTGTACCCCGCCCGCAGGAATTCCTTGTACTTTTCCCAAGCGGTATGGCTAGAGAACCGGCAATGCAGCGTTATGTGACAGCGGTAGCAAAACTCGTAAGACCCTATGTGGGAACCGAACGGCTCAGAGTAGTCCTCGCTGTGCTCCTGCAACAGACCTTCGGTTTGGCCGCACGCCATACAAACCTTCGGCTTTGATTGCCGGCGTCCGTGTGCCTGTTCGTTGCGCAGCCATTTTAACGCCTTCAGGCGTTGGGCGGGGCTGAATCCGTTGTAGAATTTCATAGGTGTTTTGTCAGTCGAGTTACCCCAGAGCGTACCTCGGTCAGTTCTTTGAAGCCTAGCTTGCGCCAAAAAGCGGGTGCCACTGACAGCACCTCAATTCGGTTGAGCGCCGGGTTGTCACTTGCCTTGGAGATAAGGTGAAGGACAAGAGCATTGCCGGCTCCCTTTCCCCGGTCAACCGGCTCGGTCCAGCACCCTTTGATGCGCGCTTTCTGGCCGGCAACTAGCAAGGCAGCACAACCAAGAATCCGGTCGCCTTCCCAAGCCGCGTGCCATTCGGTGTTCGCCGTGTCGCTGATGCTGACGCGCTCTTTAGCCGCGCGTGCGGCAAACTGCTTAACCTCAGCGAAGGAACATTTTGCAACCCGTATCACGCAACCTCCACAGGCTTCCACGCCTTGCTGTACTTCCAGTTCTGAATGTCCTTTTGCTTGAACACGTTTTCCTGCAACAGCAGGTTCACTTCCTCGTCGGTGGCGCCCAGTTCAATGACAACCTGCTCCGGCGGAATCTTGTGAGTGTTTACCAGTTCACGCACCAGCCCGGACATCTTGAAGGCAATGTGCGTGCCCTTGGCTCGGTTGATGCGCACGGTCAGCACCATCGCCTTCCAGTCCGGGATGTCTAGCACAGCGCAGGGCACCTTGCCCTTGTATCGGTTCTGCAGTTCCTCGCTGAGCTTAGACAGGGACCAGCGGTGAAAGCCGTCAATGATGACGCCATTGGTGTTGACTAGTATGGGCTGAATCCACCCGGTCTGCAGGATGCTCCGCTCCAGCAGCCGCAGCTCGGAGTTCAGCACGACGTTTGGGTTGTAATGGTTGGCCTTGAGGTCGTGTGCCTTTAGCCAAACGATGTTGTTGATAGGGTCGTTCATTTTGCAGACTGTTTGCCGATGGGAAGTAGCATCCGCTTGAAGGTTCCGGCCATAAAGTACTTCAACACGTACTCCGGCGGGTAAGACTGCGGAGACTTCGCGCGCATCGCAATGATGGTGCGCAGGCGGGCAACCGCCTTGGCGTGCTGCTCCTCGTCCGTAGTGGTGTCGTCAATGTAGGCGCGCACGCCGGCCATATCCTGCCCGTCTGTCGCGGTGATACCCGCTCGGTCTAGCTCGGAGTAGTAGCGGTCCTGCACCCGCATTTCAGGGAAGATGCCCAACACCCGGTCATAGAACTCAGGGTCAATCTCCCGCAGGGCGCCAATCCGTTTGGACTGCTCAGCGTGCAGCGGGGTGGACACCCGGAGCGCGCGCCCGGCGCTCATCTGATAGTCGTAGTAGGGGCAGTACGCCACGCCGGCGTCGTAGAAGTATCGGAAGATGTCGTTTTCTTCCCAGTCAAAGATTGGTTTGCAAAGCGCCACCCTGCCGGACGAGGAGGCGTTGATGTAGTTCTCGTTTAGTTTGTTTACGCTGGCCCGAAACCGCATAATGGACTCGCTGGCCCGGATGCCAGTCAACAGCGCCACCTTGCCCTTGTAAAAGGTCGCGGTGTACTCGTCCATACTGTACTGGTCAAAAACGCGGGTATCACCTGCGGCGCACTTGATGGCGTGCTCAGGTATGGGGCGAACGTGCTTTCGGTTTTGGTCCCACTGAACGTACTCGTAGCTTCGCCCTAGGATGTACTTCGACGATAGCAGGGGGACGGCGAAGTACAGCATCTTCACCCACGGCTGCTGCCGGTAGTGCTCAACAAAGTTGATAACCGTGTCAGGGATAAGCTCCTCGTCACGGAACACAGCGTTGACGGTTTGCACGCCGCGCTCAGCCAGCACCTCCCGGGTCAGGTGCAGCACCGCCAGCGAATCCTTCCCGCCAGAAAAGCAAACCGCAATGGTGTCGTGCGTGTCTGCGATGTGGTGGATGCGCTGGCGTGCAGCCGTCAGGACATCCGTCTCAAGGTACTGTTTCTTGCGGGCCATTATTCGACGGGGTTCTCGCGGAGGAAGGCGTCCACCCGTTGCGCAATCGTGTCCGCGTCCGGCCACTTGGCCTTCAGCGCGCGGATAAACTCAAACCAGTGCGCCTGCTGCTCCTCGTTGTCGAAGATTAGGTCGTAGTGAATCACCGGCGAGCCCAGCCCCTTTTCGGACGGCTCGTCATCCGCGTCCGCATCGGCAAGCAGGGCGGCCAGTTCATCCTCGCTGAAACCCGTCAGGCTCACGGATAGCTCCCCGCCCTCCATAATGGCGCGCAGTTCCTCGGCCAGCATCGCCTCATCCCAGCCGGCGTTTAGCGCAATTTTATTGTCGGCAATGACGTAGGCTTGCACCTGTGCCGGCGTCAGGTGACCCAGCCGGATGCAGGGCACCTGCTCCATCCCCAGTTTCTTCGCGGCCATCACGCGCCCGTGCCCGGCGACAATCGTGCCCTTGGCGTCAATGAGCACGGGATTTGTCCAGCCATACTCCTTGATGCTGGCCGAAATTTGCGCCACCTGCTCCTCGCTATGGGTGCGGCTGTTGCGGGCGTAGGGGGCCAAATCGCTTACGGACAGTTGTTCAACTTTCATTCGTGAATGGGTTGGTTTTGTAACAGGTCTTCAAAAAAACTTCCTGCGCCCAGCGCTCTAGCTCCCGCTCAGCGTGCTCCGGGTCGTGGGGGGCAATCCGTCCGGCAAGCTGCTTGGGCATTGCGCGCACCAGGTGCACAATCGCGCCGTCGTGGTCCGTCACAATTTTCTTCACCCACTCGCCTGACACCAGCGTTCGTTCCCGCTCGTTAACGGCCAGTACGTCTAGCCGGGCCATACTCAGGTTGCGCGCCGCTTGGGCGTGGACCGCAACGAGGTTCTTTGCGTCAGCCCGTTGTTCGCGCAGGGCACGCGCGGCCAGACCGTAGGCGGCACGCTCAAGCTGGCGCATCCGCTCAAAGGCGCCCTGCGGGGTATCATCTGATACCTTGGCACGCTCAACCGGCTGGTCAGCTTCCGGCGGACGGTAGGGGGCTTCGGCCAGTGGGGCAGCCGGCAAGGGCTCAACCGCCGGCTCCGGGCTAGGTACCGTCACCGCCCGCCTTGCCGCGCGCTGCGTTGCGCCTTTGACGTTGCGCACCCGCCAAACGTCAGCCGCCTCTTTGCTGTCTAGGGGCATCCCTGCCGCGACCATCTGCGAAACCCGGGCTCGGGTCAGGCCGGTGGACTTGGCGTACTCCGCTTGGGTCATAAAGTTGCAGGGTGTTTGACGGGGGGTGTTAAGTTGTCAAGTCCAGATTTAACGCATACCGACATCACGGTCCCTTTTCGGACCCTGCGTGAAGCTCGCGATGGAAAAGATTCCTTCCCCGGGGGGTAGGCGTGCGTTCCTATGGCCCTCGCTTTGCCTGTGAGCCATTTTTTTTCGCGTTTGGTAGCTAGACATAGGCTCAATGACGGATGGCCTAAAAACGCAAGGAAACGCCTGTTCTCAGTCTTCATCATTGACTACTCAGCCTCATCCCCTCCAACTCCCCCTTCGTTGCCTGTGTCCAACCCCTTGAACTGCACTACGTCGCAACAGTCCTTGAGCCTGCGCCGTATGTCCCGCCCTAGCACCCCGTCCCCAAAACGCTCCTCAAACGCTGCCCCTGCGTAGCGAGTGGTAATGACCATCGGCCTGCGATTAGCGTAGCGGCTGTCAATGACCTCCCAGAGCAAAGCCGCAACGGATGCGGTCAGCTTCTCTTTGCCTAAGTCATCCACCATCAACACCCTACAGTGAGTAAGGTGCTTAACCCCTTTGATGTCACGCGCTGCTTCCGATAGCTGCCGCTGCAGTTCCACCGCAGTGAGGAACACGGGGTTTGTTTCCCCTAGCTCAAGCCCTCGGTAGAGCGCCCAGAGGGCAGTGGTCTTTCCCCTGCCACTGTTGCCCGTGATGATCATTCCCCGCCCGAACTTGGATGGACGCCAAGCGGCGACGCGCTCTAGCGCCGGCTTGTCAATTGAAGCTGGCAGGTCGCCCAGTAACTCCTTGTAGAGCTCAGGGCACTGCTCGTCCCAGTTAGGCGTCCGGGTGCTAGGCGCGCTCAGGTTGCTGCGGTCGTAGTGGGCGTCGCGGACAGCCGTGCAGGAGTTGCAGCAGCCAAACACAAACTCCACTTCTGAGCCCAGCACCTCAACGCGCTGCTTTGGCTCTTTGATAACGCCGCCGCAAATCTTACACTGCCCGACCTTCCATTGCGCGTCGCCGGCTCCCCAACGCTGCACCAAAGCCTGTTCCATCTCGGTGCGGAACTCAGGCTTGCTTTCAATGCTAATGCCAACGGCGGAAAACACGTTGGCGATGACGTTTTCTTCGTAGTTCATAGGGTTAAAATCCGTTGTCCGGGTAACGGGCTTTGAAGTCCGCGCTCTCCGCCTTGGCCTGCTGCTCGTTGGCTACGTAGGGCGCTCCCCGCTTCAACTTTGGCCCGGAGCGGAGGAAGTCCCGGGCTTTGTCCACCTCGCCAGACCAGTTGTTGAGCAGGGTCGCTAGGTCTTGCCGGCGGTAAACCACAAAGCGGTCCGTTTCCTTAAAATCGTAAAACTGCTCTAGTGCCACCCAGTCAGGCTCAAGCGTTGCCTCAATGACCGCCCGGCTAGTGCGCCAAGCCTTGACCTCAGCCGGCCCCCACGGGGTTGACTCCCGCCGGCGGAACAGGCGCTCAGCCCGCCTCTGCAAGTCCGTCTTCCCCTCCTCAGGCTTGTTATCAATACTATCCTTATCCTTTTCCTTTTCCTTGTCCTTGTGGGTATAGATACCCTTTGGATACCCTTTGGAAAGGGTAGGAAGTTGGTGAACTTCAATTAGCCTCAAAACGTTTTGATGGGGCTTACATTCAGGGCTCAGGGTGCCGTATTGGAACGCCACGAACCGGGTCAGATGCCACTTGCCGTTTGGTAGTATGTGCAGCCGGTCGCCCAGTACCTCAATGATGGCCGGCCAGTTGTGCTCATGCCCGGTTTGGAAGTCAGCTAGCTCATAATCCGCATCCCAGACGCCGGCGGCATCGCAGTTGTCAATGACGTACAAGTAGGCCAGCTTAGTCTCAGGCGGTAGCTTTCGAAACCAGCTATCACGCCACTTGTCCGTTTCAGTGAAGCGCTTCAAAGGCGCGCCCCCTTTCGCGCAGCCTGTGCCTTGCGTGCAGCGTGCGGGGTTGGCGCCCTCAACTGATTTCCCGGAGTTGAGTTAAACGCAATCAAACACTCCATCATATCCCCGTAGATTTCGTCCATTTCTTTCGTTGTTAGGTTCATTTCGTACTCCAGCGCGTCTCGCAACCGGGCGTTCTCGCGTCGCAACTCCTCAATGCGCTCGGTCTGCACTCGGTATGCCTCTTCCCAGCAAATGGGTGGCGTGCTCACAGGTTAACAGGGGTAGCGGTCATCCCGTTCACGGTCACAGCGTGCCGGACGTAGCCGGTCTTGCGGTTCCAGAGGGCAACGTCAAAAAAGAAGCAGTTGTCGTCGCAGGGCGCCGGCGTCAATTCCCCAACGGGCAACCCCTTGGCGTTGGTCACAATGTAGGTAACGCGCGGGGCTTTCACGGCTTCAATCTCAGCGATAACCGCGCTCAGGAAGTAGTTTTCAACGTAGCGGCGCTCGGGGCCAACGTAGGCGCAGAACTTAGGGTTTGGGCCGGCGGTTCGCTTGATTTGCGGGTACCGGCGCAGCTTCTCGGCAATCAAAGCCGCGCGGTCAGCCTCAATGCGCTCCCGGCTAGCTAAAGCCGCTTCAGCGGCGTTTTCATCAATAACGGTGGTGGTGGTGTTCATAGGGAAAGTCGTTGGGGGTTAGTTCTGCTCGTCGGCGTCATCCGCCTCCTCGTTTTGCTCATCCTGCTTCGGGTTGGCCGCAACCCACTTGGCGTGGGCAGCGTTTTCGGCAGCGGACTTAGCTGCCCGGCGGATTTCGTCAGCCTCAGTCCAAGGATTCTGGGCCTTGCGGCGGGCTGCGGAATCGGCCCAAGGGTCAATGCGCTCAGTGCTCATAGTCAACTTGGTTGCCGGTTATTCCTGCTCAGCGCGGGCGGCAACGTACTCATTGCCGTAACGGAGGCCAGCCTCGTAGCCACCGGCCTCAGCAGCGGCAATGTCCTCGGCAAAGGAAAACTGGGTCAGCTCAAACCATTGCTTGTTCGCCAGTATGCGGCTCACTCCGGTAGCGGAGGCAAAACCGGCAAGGAACTCACGGCGGCGGGTGGTGGTGGTGGTGGTCATAATTAGTGGGTACGCTCAGGACGATGCGCAAGCGGTCGCGCAATGCAACACTTTTTTTGGTCTTTCTTTCAGGGGCGTTTTTCATAGGTGAAAAAAAGCCCCGCGTGTCAGGCGGGGCGGTTTGTTAGGCGTGCATCAGCACTTCCATTGCGTGCCGTTTCAGTTTGGCGTCCTCGCCCATCACAGACTTTTCCATCCGGCGCTCAGCCGCCTTTACGTCCCCCACCTCGCGGTGGTCAAGCCAGTCAGTAATCCCGTTGAACAGGTCAAACGCCGTCTTGCCGGAGTTGCCGTTGCCCTCGCGGTACAAATCAAGGATGCCGTCAACGGTGGCATCGCTGGCCCGCTCAGCAAGGATGTGCTCGCGGAGCAGGCGGTTGGCCGCGTCCACCGACATCGCCTTGTCTAGCAGCATCTCGTAGCTGCGGAACAGCGCCTCAGTACCTTCGTGCGCCCACTTCATAACCTTCATCCCGGCCTCAATCCGGGGCATCAGGTTCTTCGTATGGCTTACGGCAAACGCCGCGCCGCTCTCGGAGGTGGCCGCGCTGAAGGTATTCCAGCAAACGACCCGGGTGTTCACCAGCCCAAACCGGACCCGCGCCTTGCCGGCGTGCCCGTTGCTCGCCAGCAGATAGTTTTTGTGCAGCTCGCCGTTGCTCAGTTGGCGCTCGCCAATCTTCAGCAGGAACCAAATCAGCCGGCCATTAAACAGGGAGCCGCCGGTTTCAAAGGCAGCCTCCCCGGTGCTTACTACGGTTTCAGCGATTTCCGCCAGCGTGCGGTTTTGAAGGGCGGTGTACGTCTTCCACACAATGCCCAGCGCCTCGCCGCTGTCAGTCCGGGTCAAGGCGCGGTAGCCGGGAATCTCGGTCATGTCCGCCGTGTAAACGGGGCGGTTTTCGACTTCCCAGTCCAGCTTCGCCAGTTGGAGCGCCTGCTGCGCATTAGCGCGCCCCTCAATCACCGTCCCCAGCCCGTGCCACGGGGTCAGGCGGGAGCCGGAGAACATCGTATCGTTAGCCATTAGGTTGTGTGCCATAGTTTTTGTTAGTTTGTCGGCTTAATTGCCAACGCGCACAGGGTATGCGCAAGCGCTTGCGCATAGCAAGAATTATTTTGGTCTTTTTTCAGTCCTGCGTATCTATCGCTTCAACAACGCCTATCGTGCAGCCTGACTTGTCAGAGTAGAATTTGTGAGCCCAAATTTGGCATACTTGGCTGTCATCCCGCCAGAAAATCCCAAGCTGAGTCAGAGCGTCCAACACCGCCTTAGCCAGATTGTCTATGTCCGGCCTTGATTGGTGAAAGTGTGGCGCACCGACGCGCAACTCCCGCTCCGGGTTGTTCCCTTGGTAATGGGATTTCGGGCGCGCGAAAAAAAAGCCCAGCGTAACCTCAACCGGGCCTGTTAGCGGGGCAGCAGGCGCAAACGGCTTAGCAGCCATAGCGACGGCACTCTTCCAGCCCTCAGCCGTGCCGGCGTCAAAGACTCGGGCGACATACTTGTTGCCCATCCTACGGGCGAAAGCCCTCGGGCGTGGTTGGCCCTTGGGCTCGCCGTAAGCGGTAAAGCGAATGTCAAAACGGGACATCGCCCTCCTCGATGCCGGCAGCAACCTGCGCGGCGGGTGCCTTGGGGCTGCTTTCAGGCGCCGGCACAGCAGGAGCGCCAGACCCGGTAGCAGTGCCGGCACCGTCCAGCAGGACGATGTTGCCCACAACTCTGATGTTGGCGTAAGACTTCCCGTCCTTGCCCTGCTCGCTGACGGCATCCGCTTCCCCGGTAACCGTGACCACGGTGTCAGCGGTCAGTTGGGGGATTAGGGCCACAGCCGTCTGGTTGTAGCTGCGGCAGTAAACCTTCTGAAAATAGGTCTTACCGTTCCAGTTGCGGGGCGTCATCTTGACGGTGACATCCACAAACGGCTTGCCGTTGTCGGGCGTGACCAGCTTGGCCTGAGACCAGACCTTGCCGGTAAGGATAGCGATGGGCTTATTCATTTTTGACTAGCGAGGGAGCGGATTGCTTGGTTTCGGTGCATTCAGACAGGATGGCGTCCAGCTTGGCGTCAAGGGCGGCGCCCTTGGTGTTGGTGGCGTCTTTGAGTGCCGTCTTCAACTTGCCTTTGGTGATGGCAACGCAGGTCATAAACCCGTCCGTCGTGCCGCCGGCGTCAACGAAGCGGTCAAACACCCGCTGCGGGTCAATGATGGTTTCACGGGTGGTGCCCGGCTTCAGGCTCCAGCCCGGCACCTCCACGCCGGCCTCAATGCGACGCTTGGCCTCTTCCCGGCACGCTTCAATGATTCGCTCAGCGAGGCTGGCGCGAGTCAAAAATGTTGCCAGCTTTTCTCCGGTGAGGGCTGCGGCCAATTCGTGCGGCGCAATGCCCTTCAAAACCGGCGTAGGAACGTCCAGAGCTAGCTCACGGGCCTCCGGGCACACGGCGCGGGCCTTGCAGTACCGGCAAGCGTGCTCGTTGGGGATACGGCGTGCGTTAGACTTTTGGGCCTCAGCAACAATGCCGGCCACCTCCAGCCGTGCGGCGTGGATGTCATCCTCGTTGTAGCAGGCCACAGTGACCGGCGTGTCACAGTTGGGCTGGATGATTGCCACGGTGACTTCGTGCAGCTTGTAGACCCCGGACAGGATAGCCACCAGCGCCCGCAGTTGAAGGTTGGCGCCAGCGTGCGTCACGGCGCCGCGTCCCGTTTTGAAGTCAATGAGCAGGGCGCGCATCCCGTAGATGGCTACGAGGTCCGGCTTGCCGCTCACCAGCTTGCGCCCGTCGTTGTCAGTGAACCATTGGCGTTCCTCACGCACTAGCGTGTCAGCATCCTCAAGAGCGCCGTAGGTGGAGCCGGCAAGCTCAACGAGCAGTTTGTTGCAGCGTCGAACTAGCTCCAGTTCCTCAATTGACAGCTTGTCCTCGCTGATCTCGTTTGCCAGCGCGGCGTGAATCCGGGTGCCGGACTCAGCCTCCGCGCTGGATTCATCCACGCGGGGCTGTGCGCGCTCCGCGAGATAGGAGCCGGGGCACAGGGCCGCGCGCTCAATGGCTGATGCTGACAGGTAACCCTGTCGTTCGTCTGTTTGGGTGGTCATACGGAGTGGGACTCTAGGATGGCGCGCTCAGCCGCTAGGTTGCGGTTCAGCGCTAGCTCATTGGTGAACTTTTCAGGGTAACGCTGCTTGAGCTTGGCAACGTTGGTGCGGGCAATCTGGTCAAGGCTGGTGCCGGTGGCTCTAGCGAGCAGAACCAAATACCAAAGGACATCACCGATTTCCTCGCGGATGTTGGCGTGGTCAAGCCCGCGCCCGTAGGCGTGGTTTTTTTTCAGTACGTCCAGCAACTCCCCGGCCTCAGTGGCTACGCCAAGAGCACCGTGAAGTAGGTCGTGGTACGGCGTAACGTCACGGGGAGCAGTGCGCAGGGCCGCGTCTTGGTATTCGCTGAGTGTCATTTGAGGAGGTCAATTAGGATGTTGATTGCGCCGGCGGCAAAGATGGCGCCGGGAATCATAGGAGCTAGCACAGCAGTCAGGCTGCGGCGCTTGTCCTCGTCATACTCATCCGGGTGCCAAGCAAGGTAGCTGGCAGCAATAAACACAAATGCGCAGAGTCCGCAGGCAACAAGGGCGATGTAGTTCACAGCTTCACCTCCTCATTCCCGGCCTCAGCGGCGGGCGCAGGCGCAGGGGCAGACACGTTGTCTGCTGGCGCAGGGCGTTTGGCAAACATCGGCCGCTCAGGCACCGCAGGCGCCGGGAACGCCTCGTCAACGGTGGTGTCGCCGTCCGCAATCGCAGTGCGCAGCCCGGTCAAGGTTTCAAGGTGGGCAAGCTGGATGTCCTCGATGTTGTTAACCCCAAGGGTGGAGAGAATTCGGTCCTTGGGCACGCCCATCTTCAGGAAGTAGTCAACCGCAGCAGCGCGCCGGCTAGCGAGCGTCTTGGTGTCACCGATAGCCACCTTGCGGGCGGCTTCGTAGACAGGCTTAATCAGTGCCCCGGGGATAGCCTTAAACACCGCATTGCGGAACGCAATGGAGCACGCCGCGTTGCCCACAACGACCTGCATATCATCGCTGAAGGTCTTACCGTCCCGGGTGGTGATGCGGCGCTTCACCTCCAAACCGATGTGGACGTTGTTTTCTAGGTCGTGGCAGTACGCCTGCGCAGTGATTGTCTTGCCGTCGTTGGCAATGACGCGGCTACCGGCGCGGATGTGGCCGTAGCACGCCACAGCGATTTCAGCCAGCCGGGCGGATGGGCCTTGGATCGGCTTGCCGTCCCCGCCCTTTCGGCCGGGCAGCGTGTAGAAGCAGGCGGCAGCCGTCTCCTCATCGAGTGTAGCAAAGCTCAGCATTCGGCTTTTGACCCGGCTAAGCTCACGGGGGTACGCTTTTGCGGTGGCAATTTGTACGTCAATCGACGCACGCTCCATCGCGCTAATGACCGGCGCGGAATCAGTGATGAGTTCCATTTCGGTGTTTTCGTTGTCTAGGTTCTGTTTGGTTTTCATACGGGGAAATTATTGGAGGAATGAGTTCAGCTTTTGGACGGCGCGCTGGGTGATTGTTGGACACCGCTCAACGTCCCAGCCGCGCCGGGCGTAGCCGCCGACCCCTAGGTTCCAAAGCGCGTAGGAGTCAGCCGGCGTCGGGGTGCGCCCAGTGCGTCGGCAGAACTGTTCGTTGAGCCAGCGCAGGTGCTCAGCTGCAATCAAGCGGGCCTCACGGGCGCTGTGAGCCATTTCAAACGGCAGGGGCATACTTAGGCGGCGGGCTGCATCGTCCCACGCGGCACGGTGCATTTGCCAAGCACCACGCGCCCTGCCGGCGTCACCGATGGCAGCGTGGTTGCCGCCAGACTCAACCCGGGCAATAGCGTCAAGGACACTGGCCGGCAGTTGCGCAGCCAGCAGGAGGAAAAGGGCTAGGCGCTTCATTGCCTCAGCGGGCGCCAAACAGGATGCCGGCAATCTCGTCGTGCATCGCACGCCCCTTGGGGGTAAGCTCAAAAAAGTGGCTGCGCTCGGTAAACAAGCCCTGCCGCACAAGCTCGGCGGACACCTTGCGGTGCAGGTCAAGGCTAATGCCCAGCGGGGAAACCGCTAGGTAAACCTCGGAGGAGGAGGCGCCAAACAGGCCAACGGCGCAGACGTAGGTCGTAACGGTTTTGGTAACGTCGCGGTAGGCGGGCGTCATAGTGGTGGAGGTCATAGCAGTGGTGGTCATAGTTGTGGTTAACGTCACGGAGCAAAGCGCCAGCGCTTGCGCTTGCAAGCCTTTTTTTAGAAAAAAACAAAAAAAAGTTGAGAAAAAGGCTTGTAATGCGCAAGCGCTGGCGTATTGTGGCCGGCGTAAACCTAAAACACACTATGACCACCACCACCCGCACCCCGTTTAATGCTAACCGTTTTATCTGCAAGCAGGGCTACCTGAGCTACCTGCCCGAAGGTCCGCAGGGCGGGCTGCTATTTGTTGCGCGCTTCAAGTATGGCGCCGCCCGCGACGTTGCGGGCTTCAAAAAGTTCCTGTGCGCAAACTTTACGGTTGAAGAATACTTTAGCCGGAACAACGCCGGCGAGGCCCCCGCTGAAATCCTGAAGTCTAAGGGCTACGTGAGCACAACTGTCCGCCGCGTCCTGCGCAAGTACGGCTATCCCGAGACGCTTGAGGGCAAGCAGGCTTACATTAACGCCGTCATTGAGCGCAGCCTGCCCACTGTGGCCGCCGTTTGAACCGGCCAAATTTTTTGATGACACCGCACGCACACACCGCCGCCAGACTGGTAACCGGGGACCGTAACGATGACTACGGCCCCCCCTCATCTGATTTTGAGGGCATAGGTTTGATGTGGACCGGGCTGCTCAACTCCAAGCTAGACCCCGGCGTTAAAATCACTGCCACAGATGTTGCCCTGATGATGACCGCGCTGAAGTTGCGGCGGCAGGCGCACCGCCCAAAGGACGACAACCTCATTGATGCGCACGGGTATTTGATGTGTATTGAGTGGATGCAGACAGGTAAGTGCCCGGTTCTGCCCGAGCAGGGAGGCGCCCAATGAACGCCAGCTTGATGTCGCCCGCTTGGCAAAAGGCTGTGGCTATGGTCTGGCGCGGGGAGCCAATGAAGGCGATTGCCGCAGACACCGGCCTCTGCCCTAAGCAGCTTGCCGCCAAGGTGGGAAGGATGGGCTTGAAGAGGCAGCTACTCACTGAAGCGGAGTGGCGCTCAGTGATGGCTCAGCGAAAGGAAAGCGGTGTGATTCAATGAAGCGGGTTAGCAATAGCGACAAATGGCAGTTTGCGGTGACGCAAAAAACGCCCGGGCGCAGACAGCCTAGCAGCACCAGCCTTGCCCGTGACATTGACGCCGGCTGGCGCTACTTTTGGTCCCGCCGAGGGAAGTCCGGCCCCCCGGTTGTCTCCAACAGCTACGTTCACAAATGAAAAAACAGACTCAGTTCCAGTGCCCCCACTGCGGGAAAGAAATTAACCCGGCGGCCCTCCTAGGCGCACGCGGAGGAGCCGTTACAGGCGCCGTGAAGGCGCGGAAGCCGTCCGTTGCGCGGGCGGCTGCCCTTGCCCGGTGGGGTAAACGACGTCGTGCAAAACCCAAGTTAGCGTCGGGGTCTGCTTGAAGATGCGGTAGGGGCGGCAGTTGAACTTGGCTTCGACCGGAGCGACACGGGGCGGTACCACCTTTGCGGGTGTGGTTTTTTGTTCGCGCCCCATAGGTAGCCCTTGAACACCTCCAGCGTTCCGTTCTTGAGCAAGGCTTTAATCGCCCTGTTTACCCTAGCGGGTCCGGCGTCCCACTCCCGCTGAAGCTCCGCGCGCGTCTTCCATCCTTCGCCGGTTGGCCGGCACTCCTTTGACTGGATGGCCTTGCTGAACGCCTCAGCCCAAGCCCGGTCAATACCGCCTGATGGTTGATGCGGCATAAAACGCCCCGTTGATTTTTTTTGCTTGGAACAGTTGGTACGTCCCGCCCGGGAACAAAACGCCGTAGCAGAACGCGTTGTCGTGCCTTAGCTTGCCCGGGCTGTGCTGGTTGTAGCCCATATCTATTTTGCAGCAGCACCCAATGCCCCGAGCTTCAGCCGGCCCGTCATCGTTTTCCACGGGCGCTGAATCAGTGGCGTGCGTGTGGCCGAAGATGCAGTTGCGGTACGTAATGGCGTGCCGGCGAGCGGCGCCAAGCCCGCAGTAGTAGCCGTGAATCACCTTTAGGTGACCAAGCCGAAGAACGCCCAGCCGGGCATCGTAAGGCAGCATACGCGCCCGGGCGCGCTTCACCAGTGCCTCCGCTCGCTTAATGCCGTCGTTAGCGTAGTCACGAAGCAGGCCGCTAGCTGAGTCAGCAAAGCGCCACAGCCGCTCGTCGTGATTGCCGCGAAGGAAGAAGTTGCGCCGCCCACCGTCAAAAAACTCCCGCATCCAGTCAGAACCCTGTTCCCAGTCGTCCTCCAGAGAGGCAGCCTTCTCCTCGTCTGATGCGCCTCTGCGCAGGTTTCTAAAGTCCCAGTTGTCCCCGGCGTGTACCCGAATGGAAGGTTTGAAATCCGCTATGAAAGCCCGCAGCGCCTTGCGCGTTTCCGGGTCGTGCTGGTCGCCGTGCGGGTCAGCCGCAACGACAAACCGCTCCCCTTTCAACCATTGCCGCCACCCGTGCCGGGCGACGCCTCCGCTTTAGGCATTGCCGCCAGCGCCTCCTGAAAGGCTGTCAGCTTGCCGGCTATGAAGTGCGTGTTGGCGGTAGCCTGCTCCAACTGCCGCTTAAGTTCTAGCTCAGCGGAGACGCTTTTGCTGTGCAGCCCTTGGTGCCCTTCAATTTGCCCCTTTAAGTGGGCGCGGAAATTTTCGACATTCATAAGTTAGCCAAGTGAAACAGCGCCAACGTCACTGTTATCAACCCTGACCCTAAGTTCGCTACCGTTCCACGCGAAGCTGATTGTGTTGTTGCCGTCATTCAGTCGCGGTGTCCAGCCGTCATTGCTTACTTGCCGGATGTCGCCCCCGTTCATCTTTAGATGCCCGTCCGCCCCGATAAACATCCGCTCAACGTTGCCCGTGATGATGGCAACGCTGTGCGATGAGGTAGCGCCGAAGGTAAAGCGGGTGTTGGTTGGCTCAATTTTGCCTGAAAGCCCGTTGCCTGCGCTGAGGTAAAACCCGTTGGTTGAGGTTACGCCGTAAGGGTTGATGAGGACGTTTGTTCCGGCAGGTCCGACCGCTTGAATAAGCGGCGGCAACTGTCCCGTGTTGCCGTTGATGTCGATGTATTGGGATGCGTAAGCGTTCGCGCCGTAAACCCGCACAAACGGTGCAGACCCGTCACCCGCCGCAGTGATACGCCCATTGGCAATTTGCAGGCCGGCATTGCTAATCGCAACCCGGGAGGTGCCGGCGCCAACGTCTATTGAAACAGACGCGCTGAGGGAGCCCGCCGTGACGGTGCCTAGGTTGGCCGAGATTGCGGAAAGGGAGTTGGTTGAAATCGCAGACGCCCCAACCGTGCCGTTGACGAGCAAGTTGCCGTCAATGACCTGCGTGATAAGCACCCACGCCGTACCGCTCCAGAACCGGCTTTGTGAGAAATTGGTGCCGCTGATGGTTACCTCGTCCAACAGCACCTTGGTCAAGCCGGCAGCAGTGATGGCAGCCTCAGCGGCGGCGTCCGTCCAAGCAGTCCCCGTCGCATAGAACTTTTTTGACCCACGCTGGCCGTCGTTGCCGTTGTTGCCGTTGGTCCCGGCCCGGCTCTTGGTAATTGTAAACCGCTTGGTGATGCTGGCGAACCCGACCCGGCTGGCAGTAATGTCAACGTAGCCTACATCGGCCGTCAGTGCTGTTACAGTCACAACCGCGCCGACGAGTGTGCTGCTTGTGTTAGTGTTTGCCCGGGTGATTGTCCAGTTGGCCGTGTCGTTGGCTATGCCTCGATAGACCACCATTTCGGTGCTCGCGCCGGCAAAGCTGGTCACTACTCCAGAGGCATCTGCGGTAACGTTGTGCGCCTCGTTTGTCAGCAAACCGACAATGGCGTCAGCGCCGTTGGTACCGTTGACCCCGTTGGTGCCGTTGGTGCCGTCAGCACCCTCGCGCAGCTTGGCAATGGAAATAACGTCGTTCAGCCCGTCCCACGTTACCGCTACACTAGCCGTGTCAGCAGACATACTGGCAAACGCCAGCGTCCGGGTGTTGCCACTACCCGAGAGGGTGGCATTGCCCGAGGGCACCGTGAAGACCGGGTTGCCGGCAAGGTTGGTTCCGGTGACCGTGAATGTGATAACTGCCGGGGAGACGGTTCCGCTCTTGGCAATTTGAAACACTTGGTAGTCAGACGTCAGCGACAGGTTCTTGGCCGCGCCGCCGTCTACGCCGTCCCGCACTTTAACGATAGAAGCGTTCTCCTCCAGCCCATCCCACGAAGCCCGGACCACAATGAAGTCCGTGCTCATATTGGCATACGTCAGTGTTCGGCTGTTGCCCGTGCCTGTCAGCGTTGCCGTACCGTTCACAACCGAGAACGTAGGCGACCCAGTAAGGTTTTGGCCGCTGGCCGTAATGGTAATGTCAGCCGGCGTGACAGTGCCGTTCTGAGCGATTTTGAACTGCTGTGAGTCACTGGTCAGCGACAGCACCTTGGCGTCGTTGCCCGGTGCCGGGGTAGTAGCCGTAGCGTTAGCCGGCCCCACGAACACAGATTTGTCGCCGATAGTGTCTACAGCTCGAACCCAGAAGTACTTGGTAACACCTCCGGCAAGGCCACCGCGAATGAAGGTGTTGCCAAAAATGGTGTACGTTGGAGCGTCACTTGCAAGCGGCGTCGGTGAGGACGAGTCCCGCTCAAAGATTTCAACGAAGGCTAGGTCGAGGTCAGTCGGGTTGCTCCACTGTAGAAAAACGCCGTTGTTTTGAGCGGTGGCCGTTAGGGCGGTAGGGGCGCCCACCCCACGGTCAGCAAAGGTGAAGGTAATCTTTAGAGCACTGGCAAGAGCTTGCTCGTCATTGACGGTGTAGGTCTGCAGCTTAAAGTATTTGACGCTAGCGCTGCGCGGGAAATTGGCGTTGGTGTAAACCGCTAAATCAGCGCGGGGGATAACGTAGGCCACAGCGCCGGAGGAGTGGCTTGAGGGGGCAGAGCCAAATCGACCACGCGAGACGTTGACGGAGTATTGGCCCCCACCCAGCGCAGTGACAGCACCGATGGACATTATCTCGCTACCCACGAACATCAGCAGGGGATTGTCGTTCTGTGCCTCAGTGCTCTGGGGTTGCAGCTTTGCGATATCAAGCCCTCCTGCTACAAGCGTAAGGTCTAGGCTGCCGCTAGCGATAGCCCCGCTCAAAGTGCCACGAACGGCCCAGTTCTGCGTGTTGCCGGCTAGGTCATAAGAGCTGTCTGATGCGCTGAAAAAGGTGTTGAACCCCACTACGGCAGCCGCCGGGCGTTCGCACAGGGGCACGACTGCCGGCGTAGGCTCACCCAAATAGTCTGGGGGGAGTTGAAAAACCCGGGCATTTGTTATGCCAGTGGGTACAATCTGCTCAATGTTGGGCCGGCTGTCGCCAACAACCGTAAACGGGAGGGGCGCAATCCCGCGCTCAGCCTCCCAAGCAAGCACCGTCTCACCCCCGGTACTGTCGTCCTTGCGGTTGGTAATGCGCGCTACAAGCTGCAGGGTGTAGGGCTCATAGTTGAAGATGAAACGGTCGCCAGCCAGCAGGGGTTGCCCATTGGTATGCACCGCCCGCTCAGTTCGCACGCGGATGCGCCCGCGCGTCAGGTTCTGGGGGTGCGCGTGGATGCGCGCCCAGCGCGCCGCGTAGTCTTGAGCCTGCCACCGCGTAATAAAATGCGGCCGGTCAATGTTTTCCCGGCGCGGCTGCCCCGTAATCGCCAGCGCCAAAGGCTGCGCGCAGGTCTCCGCGTTTTCCTTGAAGTCCAAGGCGTAATCGCGGTGAACGACAGTAGCTTGCGAAATGGTGTCATTCCAGCTCCCGGGCTGATACTCCGGCAGGGAGGTGTCATCTTGAAGCGTTAGGGTCGTCAGCCCAGTGGGTGTGACTCCATCGTGCGGGAAACAGCCTACCTCCAGCATCCCGTTGCGGGGCCGAGCAAAGCCGTCAAAGTACAAAAACAGTTCATTGAGCGCCTGCTTGACCGTGGTTTGCCTGTCAATGAGCGCTGAGATGTGACCAAACGGAACCGCTACTGGCGTGTTAGGCGCCGTGGGCCGGGCAAACGTGCGCAGGTTGGCGGCTACGCTGGCGACATCGTTCCACTGCGTAACGTCCAGCGCAGCCAAAGGCAGACCGGCGCCGTAAAGCTCGTTGGTCAGTAGCTCCGCAACCGCGAACACCGGGTTAACGCCCTCGTCAGTCAGGTCTGGGTCAATGCTCGCAAACGGGCGGGCTGTCTTGGTAACAATCACCTCGACGTTGGGCACCGACTCACGGTTTTGGCCGCAAAACAGTTGGCTCCAAACCACGTAGCACTGGTCAAGGTAGGCCGGATGGTCATCCGGGCAGGCAGCCGTCGTGTACGTCACGGACTGGTTGGTCGTGCCGCTGCGGTTGGGAAACTCCCAAGGCTGTTCGTTGTCGTCCCAAGTGATTTCCTCGCCGGAGGCGTAGTCTAGAATCAACGTGTCTTTGGGCTGGGTTGGGGTGCCCCAGTAAATCCTGAAGCGTCCGTAGCCGGGCACGGTCCCTTGGTAAAAGTGCGGGTTAGTGCCGTTGCGAACCGCGTTGGCGGACGCCCAGACAACCACACCGTCAACAATGATTTTCTCCAGCCCGTCTACCGGGCCGGCGCACACCGCGCCTGCGATGTCCGCGTAAACGTTGTACCCTGTGGTCTGGTTCCTTTTGCCTACTCGTTGCGTGATAGCCGTCGTTTTCTGATTGAAGGCAGGGCTAATCCACTTGAGGGCCATGCGGTTTTTGCCGACAGCCCAAGGCAGTGGCACCGCCGACTCGTTGGAGGACACCCGGGCCGGGTCCACCCCAAGCGGCTTCGGTTCAGGCGAAGGGATTTTGGGCTGTTTGAACATTGTCAGTGAACGGGTCTGTAAAGGCGGACTACCTCTCCAAGCACTTTTTTGCCGTACAGGGCAACGTCTAGAGGCATAATGGCTACCCCGTCAGGCTTCAAGGCGTGGACAAAGTGCGCCCCCGGGAGGACAAGCCCGATGTGGTGAACGCAAACGCCGTGCTTAAAGCACAGAATGTCACCCGGCTTTGGTTGGTTTTCAGGATGCGGCAGGGGCAGAAAGTGTTCTCTAAAGTAGGCGTTGTTTGTGAACACGCCCAGCACAGCAGACTCAGAGCGGTGGTCACCCCAGTCCATCGGAAACGCCGGCAACACCTGCCGCTTCATTGCGCCGCAAGACACAAGAATGTCCTGCACTAAATGCACGCAATCAACGCCGCCGCTCGGTCCCTTGGCGCAACTATGCGCCCAGAAAGGGGTGCCTAGCCACGATTCCGCCTCGCGCGCAAGCTGCGCCAGCCGGAAGTCAGAGTTGAAAAACAAAGTAGTCATTTCTTACGCGCGTCGGGGTTGGTTGCTACCCGCTTGAGCGCCGGGTTGTCCCTCGGCATAAAGGGGTGCCCCCTGAATCGCAGCTTGTTGTTGTACTTGCTGCCGCAGGTAGAGTACTGCCCGTCGCAGCCCGGCCAGAATTGCACGCCCATTCCGCCGGCACCGTTCACTGCAAGTGGCCTGTCTACTGTCAGCACCTGAGTGCCTGTCCCCGGGGTGCTCGCTAAAATCATTCGGCGCTCCAGCGTAGCCCCAGAGCCAACCCAGACTTCGCCGCGCGCGTAGTAGTTTTCCGCCTGCGTGCTTCCGCAGGTTACTGTGAGGGTAGTGCCAATGGATGAATCTAGCGTGCCGTTTACTTGGTAGGTTGCTTTGACAACTCCACAGGCCGCGCTGAACAGCGTCACGTTGCATCCTTGCTGCATCAGGAAGCGAGGAAACTTGCGCTCAAACACGGCGCCAAAAACGTCCCCCTTAGCTTTAATGCGCTTCCCGCTGCCGCTAGCCTCCGCGACTTCACCGGACCAAATCAACGTTGCCGCATCCGGGGAGGCTGGCGCGCCCTCGCGGATTTCCAGCAGCAGCCGGGCCTCAGCGTTGAAGGGGATAAACTTGAGCAGCGGGTTGCCGGCAAAACGGTCAGTGGTCAGTTCCACAGTGCCGCCGTCAAGGTTTAAGCCGTAGCCGATAGAGCCGTGCTCAATGCGTGCCGGCATGTACGTGCCATCCCCAGTGCGCGTGAGGGGTTTTTCGTAGTTTGTCCAGTGAGTGATTTGCGGCACCGGGAGGTCATACGTGAACTTGTAAAAAAATGCGCGCGCCGGCTGTTGCGGCGTCTCTCCGGCTACGCCGTTGATTTCCCAAGGCACCTGCCAAAGTGAAATTTCGGTAGAGGCTACGTTGCCGGCTTCAAAGTTGAGGGTCAGGTTATCAGCCGCAAACCGCGCCTTGGTAGTGTATGGCGTGGCAGCGGTGTTCGTGCCGGGCCTGAACCAAAGAGGGGCCGTGAAAGAGGCCCAGCGCCCCTTTGCCGCCTCGAAAAAGCCAAGCAGGGTGCGAATCTCAGACCGGCTACTTAGCGTAAAGGCAGCTTTTTGACCCCACTTGGATACCTTTTCTTCGCCGTCAATAGAACTGACGCGCCCGTCTCCGATAGCCTCAAGCTCAATGCCGTCCACCCACTTGTCATTCACGGCAGTCCAGTCCGGGGACAGGTTGGCGGGAAAGCTCACCGGGGACACCGTGTCTTTGCACGCGATGCGGTATTCCCACGGGGAGTCTTCTTTGACCGTCAATGATAGCTCCAGCACATCTTGAGTAAGCGCTTCGCCAGAGGGCTTGTCTTTGAACCTGCCTACTAAGAGCGGAGCGTAGTACTCATTCGCCCCCAGCGTTGACGCTGCGGAGACAATGGAGCTGTTGCTGAACTGCACTAGGTACTCAGCGTTGTGGATGCGGTCCGCCCACTGCGACCCTAGCAGATAATCGCACCAGAGGGGCACGCCAATGTAAGCCGTTCCCAAATTGGGAAGCGTCTTGCGAAAGGCGTCAGCCGCCGCCGCCTCCATAGTGTAGGAGCACTCCTGCTCAATGCGCAGCGCCTCGTGCTTTACGCGCCGAGACTCACGCCCTGACAAGCCCTCGTCCAGCGAGGTGTTGACGTTGTAGGTCAGGGAGTACCCGCCCCCCATATTGGGCGGCGTCAACAGCAGCGCAATGCTGTTGCCGTTGTGGCTGACAATGGGAAAGCTCATTAGGTTGATACGCCAATGCGGGCGCGGTTGCGCGTGACCATATCCATCACAATGGATTCAAAGTTGGGGTCTTGGGCCATCTGCTCAGTGACGCGGCGGTTGTCGGTGACCACAACTTGCATCGGACGGGCGCTAGGTAGCTCCCCGCCCTGCCGCATCGCTTCAAGGTTTTGAACGCCGATGCGGTTGGTAGCGCTAGCCGGCATCACAAACTCCCCACGGTGGACAAGCCCGGCAACATCGTACTTGGCCCCGGCCCCGGTGTAGCCGCCTTCAGCAAAGCCGCCAAACGCTGCCATCACCGCCAGCAGGGCGGCAACGCCAACAAGGGCGGCAATGCCGTAGGAGCCCACCGAGGCTGCGGCGGCGTTAGCCATCAACATTGGCGCTTTAGCGGCTTCCTGCGCGTTGCTTTCAGCTACCCGCTTCCAACCCAACATTGACAGCAGCGCGTCAAACCCAATGGCAACCCCCTTCATAATAATGTGGCTCACAATCCACTGCGCAGCCATATCCGAAATGGCCCTGATGACGCTTTGCATCAGCGTGCTGTAGATGTTCCGCAAAGCGTCGCCCCAACTCATTGTTCCGGTGATCAACCCTTGGATGGAGCCTGAGATGCCGTCTACCGCAGCGCCAATGACGCTAGTCAAGTTGTCTGCAATCTGTTGGCTGATGTCCGTGAACTTTTTGTAAAGCTCCTCCAGCGCTTTCTTGGCCTTGTCAAACAAACCTTCGACCGGAACTGGTCCGCCTGCCGGTCCAGCAGCCGGCGCCGGTCCAGTTGGAGTGATGCGGTTATTGATTAGGGAGCCCAGCCGGCCAGCCGACCCGGTGTTTTGAAAGCTAAACAGGTCACCGCTGCTTCCAGTAGCTTCAAACGCCGGCTGGTAAAAGTCGCGGATGCCTTGCCGCCGGGCGTTCATACGGTTCATCACGGCAGCATTTTCCTCTGCCTCAATCGTCTCAAAGCGCCGGGCGGGTTGACCCTCTATGCGGCTCATCTTGACGGGCTCATAGTCTTTGCCGGCGGGCCTAGGGGGAAGCCCAAGCTTTGCGCGCAAGGCAGTGACTTTGGCTTCAATAGCGTTGATCGCTGCGTTGAGGCCGTTGATTACGCCGTTAATCATTCCTTCAACGGCGCCTATGACCGCATTGCCAACGTCCACAAAGAACTCGCGGACCTTTTCCCACGCAAAAATTATGCCGGAGGTCAACGGGGTGACGACAAGGGAAGCGTACCCAAGCAAGTCAGACAGGGTAGTGACAATTCCCCGGGAGGTGTAAAGCAGCAGGCGCAGCAGTAGGTTTCCAATGTTGCCTGCGCTGAACAGATTCCCAAGCCCAGTCTGGATGGAGGTAAAGAAATTAGCAAAGGCGCCCTGCGCCACCTCAATGCCAGCTTGAAAAGTCAAAGAAATGAACTCGTCAAACTTGCCCGCTTTCCAAAAATCTAGAGCTACGTTTACAAACGCCCCAAACTTCTGGCCCAGCTTGGCAAAGTCAATGGACTCAATCGCGTCAGTCACCCGCTTTAGCAACGGGGCAAGCTGGTCAAACACGCCCACGAAAAAGTTGCGAGGGATTTTCTGGATGCGCTCAATGCTGTCTGCAATTTCGTCAAACAGGGGAGCATTGCGCGCCAGCAGTGCAGGCAGCACCCCAAGCTGATTGGCTGCAGAGGTAAGCCCACCCCGCTCGTTAAACAGCACGAGCAGTTCCGTACCGTTCTTGCCAAAGACCTCCATCGCCATTGCGGCCTGCTCAGTGGGGTTTTTGATGCTGCCGATAGCCTGCGCTACGGCTTGGAACTGCTCTGCCGGCGCCAGCTTTTGAAGCCCTAGGGCAGAAACCCCGAGGTCACGGAACGTGCTAGCAGCGGCTTTGTTCCCGTTGGCAGCCTCGTAGATTTTCTTTTGAAGCAGGCCAACGTGCCTTGCTACCGCGCCCGTTTCAATGCCGGCGTTTTTGTACGCCTGCTGCAGGAGCACCAAGTCCCGCACCCCGATGCGCGTGCGCGCGGACAGGTCATTCAACTCCCCGCCCAGCTTCAGTGCCTCAAGCCCAAACTGCTTCAGGGAATTGACCGCTAAAAACCCAGCCGTCAGGGCGCCAAGCTGCGTGACGACCGAACGCATACCAGCGGCTACGGCGCTAGCGCCGGTCATTCCAACGTGAATGTTCAGTCTAGCGTCAGCCATAGGTTAGCCCTCGGTTTGGATTTGTTTTACAAGTGCCTTCGTAAGCCGTTCATAAACTCGACCCCCTTCGCGCGATACGGACGCCGCCGCCCCCGCGTAGGAGCCTTGCGCGTGCAGCAAAGCCCTAGACGCCTCCACCCGCGTCGCAGCATCCGACAGAAGCCGGAGTTGAGCAGGAGAGTATTCAACGGCTTCACGGAGGGAAATCCCCGTCCTTACGCAGACTTCGGCAACCCAGTCAGCGAGTGTGACAGCACCGCTTTTCCGGCTTCTCCCGTGCTGTTGGGAACTAGGCTTTCCTGTCGCGCAATTCGGCGCTGAAGCCACCCGAAAAAAGTTTCTTTGTTTAACCGCTCTCCCTCGGTAATGAGCGCGGTGTGAGCCTCCAGCGTCAACCCGTCCGCCCAGCCCTCCGGCTTATCGCAGAACAGTTCGATGGCGGCCGCCTCATCGTCCAGTTTCAGAAGGTACGTCTGCAGCAACCGCACGGGCAGTTGCCGGACCTTCACGGTTTCAGTCGTGCCGTCTAAACGAGCAGCCGAGATTTCGGTGCCACCTAGCAGCGTGGTCATTTTATTGTCAGCCATAAATCAGGTGAGGAGTTTGTTTATGAGATACATCGCCACAGCCACCGCGCCGCTAATGCCGGCGGACACTACGGCCACCTTGGCTTTAATGTCATCCCGCCAGCGCTCCAGCCCGGTAACCCTGCCGTTGGTGCGGGTAGCTTGCTCAAGAATGGCGTCGAGCTTTTGGTCTTGGGCATCCATACGCGCAATAATGGTCGCAAACATTGCGTCGTTAGAACGCGGGTTAAACCCGTTTGTGTTGTCTGGCGGTGTCATTTTGCAGGGCGGGCCAGAATTGCCTCATACGCGGTTATGGTCGTTAAGGCTTCTTCCACCCACGCGGGCGCAGCTTGTGCCGCTGCGAGGAACTGAGGGTGCCTGATAAGCGAAAGCGTAGCGTCTTGCCGGGCTTCTGCTGGGGGCACGCCCGCGCAGCCAGCTAGGCTACTTACTGCCAGCAGCACGGCTAGCGTCTTCAATAGCTTTACGGTTCCGCTCATCTTTTTCGGCCTTGTCTCGCTTTATGCCTTTTGCCACCCGCCATTCCCGGGCCGCGTCTAGCAGCTTTGGCAGCGCTGAGAACAGCGACCCGACAATGGACAGGATGGCCCCTAGCACAGCTCAGCCCTTAGCTTGACGCTTCGACCAAAGAGACCAGCCGACAGCCCCAAGACTTCCCAGCGCCCCGGCGATAGTTTCAATGGTCGTAGCGTCAAGAGAAATGCCTTTGGCAAGCAAGTAACCGCCGGCAATGCCGAGCAGGTGGCGAACAATAGCGGTAATGGTGATGGCGTTCATTTGTTTTAGAGGTTAAATTGGAAGCACCTTGCGCAGCGCAAGGAAGGTCTTGATTGCAATTTGTCTAAGCGCGCGTGAGCGCCAAGGAAAGACAAACTCGTAGGGGCCGGAGCCCGGCTCTAGCTCAGGCAAGTCCCCGTTTAAAACCCGGACTCGGATTGGCTTACCGTCTAGCCGTTTCAACGCTAGCCTTACCCCGGTTGTCGGCTCGTTGCTTTGGTCACTAGCGTTGCCGATGTCTACCAGCGGATTGCCCTGCACCCACCCCGAAACCCTGACGTTGCGCGAGCCACCCTTGAGGGTGAAGCCGATAGCTGCCCGGTTTTCGGGGAACACCCACAGCGCGGCTTCAATGTCTAAGTTTTCACAGCGGTTGTTAACGTCCAGCCCGTCCTCATAGCCGGTGTGAACCGTGCCCAGTTTGAGGCGAAAGTTGCGCAGCCCGGTGGAACACTTCACCGTGTCTGCAATGTCCGGCCCCGGGTTTAGTGTTTCCCGGGACCAGTCTACGGTTGTGCCGTCTAGCGCTGGCCCGTTGAAACTAACAAGGTTTATGTCGAGGCGTCTGCTCACCAGTCAGGGAATGATGCTGATGGTGATGGTAGCCCGCGTCGGACCCTGCGGGATGACAATGGCAATCTCGTTAGAGTCCATTGAACCAACGGAG
>SXGQ01259109.1_pt1 | contig 35090 bp, 36 predicted proteins | sample 3178371 | NCBI WGS metagenome assembly SXGQ01 (sample SAMN11356859, study PRJNA531348) | freshwater metagenome | isolation source: freshwater sample F1-20 | place: China: Fuxian Lake, Yuxi | collected 2017-12-25 | reverse complement strand
TTTATCTCATCCGTTAACACACGTTGTTTCTGGAAAAAATAAAAATTATTTTACAATGTGGGAAGCAAGTAAAGTTGGAGATTTTTTTATTGATAAAATAAATATATTAGACCATATTATAGTTCCGAATCAGTGGAATAAGCAGACGTTTGAATCACAAGGGTGCGTGAGTAAAATTTCCGTTGTAAATTTGGGAATAGATACGAACGTTTTTAATTATACTGTTCAAAATAACAACGATTGTTTTGTATTTGGAACGGGAAATGACGACCCAAGAAAAAGGTTGCCAGACGTAATAAAATGTTTTATAAAAGCATTTCCAAATGAAAAAGACGTTCGTCTGTCAGTTAAAACATCTACACAAATAACACAAAAATTTACAGACAATAGGATAGTTTTTAATACTCAAAAATTATCCAAAGATGAGTTAAAAGATTGGTATTGTTCAATTGATGTTTTTGTTTCCGCTGTTAGTGCAGAAGGTTGGGGGTTGATGCAACACGAAAGTATGGCATGTGGTAGACCTGTGATTGCAGCAAATTATGGTGGATTGAAAGAATTCATGACCGAACAAAACAGTTTTTGTTTGGAGTATGATGAAGTTGACGCTACTGGGTTTTGGGAATTCCCAGGTGCAAAATGGTCAAAATTTAATGAAGAACATATGATAGAAACAATGCGATATTGTTACAATAACAGAAACATTGTTAATGAAAAAGGAAAACTTGCAAGTGTGAATGCTTGCAAGTTGTCGTCGGATAGATTTATTGAAAATCTTTTGTCTGTTTTATCTATAGATTTTTAGTTTTTCATGACCCACGATTACTTCGGTATCGACAAATACTTTGTATCCAAGTCTGGTGACCTCTCTACACCACGCAACATCTTCCATCGTAAAATCTTTTGAACCTCTGATATCAACAAATTCAGGTCTAAACCAAGGGTATTTCATGCTTTCAAATACTCCTCGTTTAACCAACATAAAACCAAATCCGGTATAAACAACGGGATATTTTCCCCATTTTTTGAAATCTGATAACATCTCATCGTCCATAAATTTAAACGTTCCGTTTTGTTGAAAATAATCTTCATTCCAATACGGAACAGTTGCATAATGAGTTCCCCCGTCCATTTTATACAACCCACTGATAATGTCTTCTTTGTGATCTAATAATTTTTGAAATTGTTGTGGTGTAAAAACGATGTCACTATCTAACCACATCATATAGTCGTAATCAACTCTACCTCCAAAAGGGATCTGGTTTTCTCCTGCCAAAATATTTCCGCCTAAACACATGTTTCTTGCGTAATAAATGTTGCAGCTATATTTTTGGCTGTATATGATTTGATGTCCTTTGTAATAACAATAGGATACCAAATTCGTCCATGATTGTAGGAAGTTTCCACTGAATTCTCTGCCTGGTAAACAAAACAAAATTTTCATAAAATAAAATAATTAATTTTTTTGAGTCAATCATATATATTATTGTTACAACGTAGAAAGGATATTTTAATTATGGAAAACCAGTTATCTAGACTTAGTATTACAGAACTCAAGGCAGCAGTTTATGACGAACTTGCCAAGGCCGAACAAGCTCAAGCAAATATTCGTATTATCAATCAAGAATTGCGTAATAGAATGCAACCACAAGGTGCGCCTCAAGACGGCGGTCAACCACCAGTGACCCAGGCTGACTACAACCCACCATCTCTATAATATGTCAGAACCAATCAAATTAAAACAAGAAGAGCTTGACGGATTGAAACAAATTCAATCCAAGTATCAAGAAAAAATCTATCTCTTTGGTCAGTTTTATCTTGAACGTGTTGCTCTTGATGAAAAAATCAAACAACTTGCCGATGCGGAAGCTAAGGCTCGTGAAGAATATTCCGAAATCCAAAAAGAAGAACAATCTTGGGTTAATAAGATTGCGGAGTCATACGGCGATGGTAATTTGTCGCTTGCTGACGGAACATTCGTTCCTGCTAAAAAGTAATCTTATATTAGAATTACACTAACCGCAGCATTCTTTATATGCTGCGGTTTTTTTATTTATAAAAGCAATCGCAATTTATAATATATAACCGCAACAAGCATAACTGAAGAATATTAATTACTATTAAACTAAGCGCTTATTGCGCTCTTATATTATGGTTATTATAATTCTTTGTCAAGATAAATAAATTCTTACTATTTATTATATGTATGATTAAATTAGAGTCATTATTAAAAGAAATTCAAGATGCCAATTTGTTGGAACAAGAAGAAATTATCACATTGTATCTTGATATGGATGGTGTTTTAGCTGACTTTGAATTACAATTCGAACAACTCACCAACGAAACTCCTGGTGTTTTTGAGAAGAAAAAAGGAACAAAAGCGATGTGGTCAACTATTTTTGCTGAAGGTGTTCCTTTTTGGAGTGAAATGCAACCAATGTCTGATTTTCATATTTTAAGAGACTACCTTGGTCAATTAAAAAATAACCCAAAAGTTAAAATTGAAATTTTAACAAGCACTAGTGCGGAACAAATTCGTGTGAATTTTCCACAAACCGCATCAAAAATTATTCATGATATAGAACTTGGAAAAACGATGTGGATTAAAAAATACCTCACAGGAACAAAAATAAACTTTGCGGTTTCAGGAACAGATAAAGCTAGATGGGCTACAAAATCATCAATATTATTAGATGATTTATATAGAAATGTAGAACAATTTATCGCTGCTGGCGGAGAAGGTATAGTATACAGAAATGCTGATCAAGCCAAAAAAGATATAGAAACTTCAGTGGGGGTAATAAAAGAAACATGCGGATATAGTTGGTCCAATATATGAAGTATAGAATATATAATACTCAATTAAATCCCGCAATTTGGAGTGGATTGGTTCTTAATAAAGAAGTTAAGGATAAATTAATTCAAGTCGCAAATGACTTTTATAAAGATACAGAATTGACCGCTCCAATAATTGATATATTGTTTGTTGGTAGTTTAGCCAATTACAATTGGTCTAACTATAGTGACTTTGACCTTCATCTTGTTATAAATTTCAAAAACGTAAACGAAAATCCAGAATTAGTTGAAAAATATGTAAATCAATTAAAATCGGCATGGAACAAAGACCATGATATTCATATAAACGGTTATAATGTCGAGGTGTTTATACAAGATGTAACAAAACAAAATCGTTCAAGTGGAGTATATTCCTTGTTAACTGGCAATTGGATATCCAAACCAAAATACGAAAACTTTAGTGTAGATAAAAATCTTATACAAAATAAATACACCGATGCGGTATATAAGATAAACAGTGCTATTAAAGAATCCAATCTAGAACTATTAAAAACCACACTCAAAGATGTATATGATATGCGTCAAGCTGGTTTAGATAGAGGCGGAGAATTAAGCACGGAAAACTTAGTATTTAAAATATTGAGAAGTAGAGGTCATATAGAAAAACTCAGAAATGCTATAACTTCTACTTACGATAAACAAATTTCAGCGGATAAATGATATAAAATATTTGGAATTGCCACAGTCCCATATTCTATCATAACCGTTGTTTTTCATGTTTTCCCACTCACTTAAATTTGAATCATATATTTTTAACAATCTACTTAATTTGTGTTTCTGAAAACTCATTCTGTGACGCAAATCTTTATAATTATTAATAATGTAGTAATAATTTACCGGCGTAAAGTCAACAAAGTTAAACCCTAGTTTTTCATATATCTTACCGCTAAAGTATCTTCTATCACTATATGTAACTATATTATTAGGATTGTAGTTGTTTATGAAGTAACTAAACAGTTTGCTAGCAGAACCATTAACTATAGTATTTATTTTGTTACAGAACCGAACCAATTCCCATTCACTAGTGTTATCAAACCTTGAAGTTTTTCTAAAAGTCATCACACTCACAAGTTCATCATTGTTAAATAAACCAATTTTCACAGACGATTTATCTTCTCCTTGTAAATGATTTTCATTTAAAAATGAATTCTTCACCGATTCCTTTATTTCCGAAACCAAGCAATCCCTTCCATTTATTTTAACTATATCAGACGAACAATTGATAAAATTTTTAATAATTGACTTTACGATTTCTTTTTTGTTAATCCATTCGTTTTCAAATACATGAATCAAATGTATACCATGATTCATACAACTCTTAGTTTTATTAAGATGATAGTGTTTATTTATACCGCCAGCATTTTCGCTGTGCCAATAAAGACCATTGATTTCAATTGCAAAATTCTTTGACGGAACATAAAAATCCAGTTCTTTACCATTCAAAATAGTTCTGTCGTTTCTTTTGATAATTTCTTCTTTTTTAAGAATTTCAATCAAAAATTTATAAATTTCATTTTCTACGGTAGTAACCTTATCTGGATGACAATAATCACAAAAAATATTATTTAAGTTGTAAACCGTGCTTTCAAATGTTTTATTACAAACTTTACAGTTAAAATTATACCTATTAGAAAAATGATAACCCTTATATTCATCATATTCACACAACCACACCAAATTTGATTCTTCAAAATGTTTTTTCAAAAAAGCATAATGGTTTTCTTTCTTCGTATTTGATGTTTGTTCTTTTACACTTTTAATTTTTTGTGAATTGTCAACTCCATATCGTTCAATCAATGTTGATTTTATTTTTTCTAAATTTGTATATTTCTCATCACCATATCTCTCAAACTTGGTTTTCTTTACCTTTTCGTTATAATCACTATGTTTACTATAATGTTCTACACCATATTTTTCCAATAAAGATTTTTTAAGGTTTTCTTTGGTTTCAACTGTAGTCATTGGATGTCCGCCATATTTCTCCAAACACGTTTGTTTTGTTTTGTTCATACGAAGTGTGTTAATATCAACATCGTTAGTTGAACATTTTTTGCTACAATATATCCTTTGACGAGAAACCCTACACTCAAATGATTTTTTACAAATTTTACATTCTACATTCAACCACCGTGTATTATCTCTTTTTCTTGGCATAAATATCCTTTGATTCGAACATTGTATAATTATTACAAAAAATTACCAAAAAGTCAAAAAAATTTATTATTTCAAATATTTATTATAAACACATAAACGTGTATAAATTTAAACAATAAAAGGAGACACTAAAATGGCAGATCTACTAAATAGCAACGAAATATTTTTTACGAATTTCGAGACAAAAACAAAGAATCGTTTTATTTTATATTGTGACGGTATCCCTTCATTTCTTGTAAGAAAGGTAAAGAGACCAACCGTCAAGAGCGAAAAGAAGACCCTTGACCACATCAATATCCAACGTTATTACAAGGGTAAAACCACTTGGGATGATATTACAATGGAATTATATGACCCAATCGTTCCTTCCGGCGCTCAAGCAGTAATGGAATGGGTCCGTTTGAGTCACGAATCTGTAACCGGCCGTGACGGTTATAGTGATTTCTACAAAAAAGATTTGACAATCAATGTTCTTGGTCCTGTAGGCGACAAGGTAGAAGAATGGACACTTAAGGGTGCATTTATTACCCAAGCCGATTTCGGTGAAGGCGACTGGACAGATAGTGGTGAACCACTTGTAATTGGCGTTACCCTTAGCGTTGATTATTGCATTCTCCAATACTAATATTAATATATTCCTTATTTACCCCACCAATAAAAAGGTGGGGTTTTTTGTTTGTATAGATATTTATTAACATATGAATAACGAGAATGTAAGATTGTTTGTCAGACGAATTCTTAAACAGTTACAAGAAAACGATCCTGCAAAATCTGAAAGAGATAGAGTAGAACAAGATTTATTAAGACTTAGAAGAAAAGAGTTAGGAATGGCAAATAAGGATTTATCAGATAAAAAGAAAGAACAGTCTTCTGCAATCGCATCAAAAGATCCAGATAAAAGAGATGATGCTGAACAAAAGGTGAAAGATGCGGAATTAGAAAAGAAAAAGGCCGAAGATAATTTTAAGGCTGCAAGAACCACTCGTTTTTAAAATAAAATAATTTAAAATTTAGTCGGTCAAATATATATTGTTATATAATATAAAGTTATGGATGATAATTTAATGGTTCCAATTTCAAGACAATCCACCGGATCGTCACAATCTCAACCCAAAAAAGAAACAACTTATCCCACGGAGTTGATTGATTTGCCAAGTGAGGGACATTTCTACTCTGAAGATAACCCTTTAAGTTGTGGTCATGTAGAAATGAAACTAATGACTGCAAAAGAGGAAGATATTTTGATGAATCAAAATTACATCAAAAAAGGGATAGTTTTAGATAAACTGCTTGAGGGATTAATAATTGATAAAAACGTAAAGTTAAACGAAATATTGTTGACTGATAAAAATGCACTATACATTGCTGCCAGAAGACTTGCATATGGTGATAGTTATGGTCCCGTTCAAATTAAGTGTAATAAATGTAATGAAAATAATCAACTTACAATAAATTTAGCTGAAATAAAGTATAAAGAATTAGATCTTTCTAAATTTCAAAAAGGCGAAAATAGATTTGAATTTGTATTACCTTATAGTAAGAAAACTGTTACTTTCAAACTTCTTACGCATTTTGATGAACAACAAATCGACGGTGAAATAAAAACATCTCAGAAAATATTAAAAGCCACAAGTTCAAACGAGCTTACCACCCGATTGAAACACATCATTACATCAGTTGATGGAAACGAAGATGCAGCTTATATAAGAAAATTTGTTGACACTGAATTAACATCTAGAGATAGTTTAGCTTTAAGAAATTATATAAAAGAAACATCGCCAGAAGTTGATTCTACTTTTAATTTTGTATGTGAACACTGTTCAAATGAAGAAAGGATGGGTATACCGATTACGGTATCCTTTTTTTGGCCTAACTCCTGAATATAGAGTAGCCTTACACGAACAGATATTTAGCTTGGCATATTATAGCGAAGGTGCATTCACACAAGATATTGTGTATAACCTGCCTGTTTACTTGAGAAATTTTTATCTAAACTTGTTAATAAAAACAAAAGAAAAAGAACAAGAACAATTGGATAAAGCATCTTCAAAGAGTTCTAAAAATCCATCAAAAAGATAAATTTTATATATTTATTAGTATATAAAATTATATGGCAACACCAACATCACCAGTTCCACCGGTCATTGATCAAAAAACAATAACCGATGCAGAAACATTGGGTAAAATTTTGAGAGATAACACAAAAGTTCTCAGTAGTTCCGCTGATATTACTACAAAAATGGGAACTGATTTTGATAAAATGAAAGACGTTATCAAATCGATAACAAACTCAGAAGAAAAATCAAATGCAATAAATGCAGTAAAAGAAGCTCAACAACAAAGATTAAACAGATTAAGAGAACTTCAGTCTACGATGGAACAATTGGTTGCTGTAGACAAAGCAAAAAGCTCAGGACTGTTAGTTGGCGATGCAATAAAATTTAACGAACAACAAAAGGCTTCACTTTTAACGAATAAAAATTTATTAGCATCACAACTTGGCATTGATACTGCAATTTTAACTGGTGTCGATGCATTAGATGTTATCATAACAAAACATAAAGAGATATTACAACAATTAGATAAAGAAAACAAAGAAGAAGAACAATCAAAAAAAATATTAAATGATATATCGGCGGGAGCCAAAATGTTTTTTGGAGAATTAACCGGAATAACGTCTGAATTGTTTTCGATATCTGGCCTTTTAACAAATATAGTTAAAAAATTTAATGAATTCGAAGATGCTGCTTTTGAAATACGAAAGACGATGGGATTAATCACGGGTGAAGAAGGCGCGGAAGGATTATACAGTCTTCTTACTGAAGTAACTACAGAAATGGCAAGAATAGGAGTAACTGCAAAAGATGTAAGTGATGTGTTTGGGTCTGTATCAAAAACTTTTGGATCATCCGCATTTGCAACCAAAGATATTTTAGAAAATTTTTCTGCATTTTCTACGAGCTTAGGAATTGCATCAGATACATCTTCTAAATCACTAAGAAACTTGATGGGTATATCACAATCAAGTGCAGAATCTAATAAATCAATGATTGGATTTGCAAAGTCTCTTGCTAATGCTGCACAAGTTCCATTGGTCGAAATCATGCAGGATTTATCAACAATATCTGAATCCGTAAGAACTACATTCAGAGGAAGTTCTGATCTGCTTGTCAAATCCGCTGTTCAAGCAAGAAGATTAGGTATTACACTGGAACAAACGGGACAAATAGCAGAAAAATTATTAAATTTTCAAGAATCTATAAACGCAGAAATTGAAGCCAGTGTTTTATTGGGTAAAAATATATCATTTAACGACGCAAGAGTATTGGCTTACCGAGGAGATATTTTAGGCGCATCTAAAAGTGTATTAGAAACAGTAAAAAAGACAGTAGAATTGAACAAACTAGATTATTTTACACTAAAGGCTATTGCCGAAGCATCTGGATTAACTGTAGGTCAGTTACAAGATAGTATACAGATAGAAAAAGATCTGAACATGTTAAGATCGACAGGAAATGAAGAGGCAAGAAAATTGGCAGCTCAATACGAAACATTGAACGGTCTTTCAGGTGAAGGCGTAAAAACTGAGTCAGAATTAGCAATGGAAAGAATAAAGAACACAAATAACTTGGCTCAACAAAAACAAATTTTGGCCGAAATACAAGCAGTATTTTATGATATCGCAGCGGTATTGGTGCCAGTCTTTAAAATTGTAGGAAACATTGCAAAAGGATTTGGAGAACTTAATCCAATAATAAAAGGAGTAATTCTTACAGTATTAACACTTACATTTGCATTTATAAAACTTGGATCAACTGGAATTCTTGCAACGCAAGGTCTAGGTGCAGCAATTGCTGGAACAATAACTGCTATAACCACATCTTTAGTATCTGCACTTGGAAGTTTAGGTGCTGCTGGAGTAACAATCACCGCTCTGGGTGAAGTTCTTGGTCCGGCAGCATTAATATTATTAGCATTCGGCGCATCTGTTTCATTAGTCGGTGTCGGAGTATATTTTTTAGCAAAAGGTGTAATGATACTTGTAGAAAGTTTTGGAAAGTTTGTGGAAATATTATCAAATCTAAGCGGGGATCAGTTTGGAAATTTAATAAAACAAATTTATGAATTAAACGCAGCTATGTCAGCTAGCTTTTTGTCTTTGATAGGATTTTCTGTATTTATTGGTAAACTCACATCATTTGCAGCAGTCATGTTGCCACTGGCATACAGCATGAACGTTTTTGCAGATTCTTTTGCAAAGTTTGTAAATTTATTCGCTGAAAATAATTTGAATAACGTAAAAACAGGAATCGGTAGTATAAAATCTTCAATTGGAGAACTAAGGGAGGAGATCAATAAATTTAGTGATAAAGACATAAACGTTTTAGAAAAATTGTCTACATTAAATAAAAATGCAGCTATAAATCCAGCAGAAAAAGAAAAGAAAACTGAGTCGGAATCATTGAAAGAAACCATAAAATCTGCAATTGTAGAAGGAATGAAACAAGTAAAAATTATGGTGACTCTTGATGGAAAGGCAGTCGGAACTGGTGTTGCAAATGTAATAGAATTTGGACAACCAGCTAGTGTATATAGTCTTTCAACAAACCAATCACCGTTTAAATAAAGTATGGCAAACGAAAACAATATAGATGGAATAATATCAACTGACAATACCCAAATAACCGCCAATGGGTTGTCAATACCGCCGTCTTTTAATGCACAAAGATCGCCAAAACTTTCTACATTATTTCAACGTAATTCGAATATATTATACACCAAGTATAGCTATTACAATACTGAAGAAGGAAACGGGTCAACTTCCCAACAACCATTTTTTGCTGTTAATCCAAACAATCTACAACTTGGTGCATTAAAATCAAATTCATCATTAAACTCAAGAAAGAAAACCGACAGTAGAACATTTCCTTTTATTTCTTCTGATGAAGATGTAATAAGAATAAGAAAATTCCTAGGAACGTCTGCTGGTAGCAAATTTAATACGACTCAATTTTTATTACAAGGATTGCAGCCATTTAACGAAACAAAGATATACAATCCATTGATGCCTATTATAGCATCCGCAAGACCAGGCACCCTTGGATTAATATCAAGACCAAATAGATTTATTGAGTTAAATGCAAGTGGAATTTTTGGTGCATTAGGACTAAAGGCGGTATCCACCATATTATTTGGAAACTCTGTTCCAACGCCTCCCCCAGGAACAGCCACTGGTCAACCCGCTACATTTTTTAATAGTATAAATCCATTTAGTTCAAGATTGCCTGGCGCTTTGCCTATAAACAGACAAGACGGTGGAAAGGGGTTGACAAGAGGTAAAAGTGCATCTGATGCTTATAAGAATTTTACTGATTATTGGTCACCAACATCACGTGGTATTGTAGGAAAATTTTTATCTGCCGTTGGAAATTATATTAGAGGTTCTACCGCTGTAGGAGCATTAGTGCCTATCGGTCAACCAAAGGGGACACGATTTAAAGGTGATGAAAATTCATATGCATTGATGGTTTTGAACGGAACAATTACTAAAAAATATTCTCCTCCTGGAATATTTGGAAGAATATTACAATCGTTTGTAGGAAGTGCTCCTGCTATTCCTAGATTTGTTTGGGTAGATGTAAATGGAAATGAACAATATGGAGTGTTACAAAAGTGGAATGCATCCGTAGAAAACCAAACTCAAATAAGATTGGGTTCTGCGACTGGAAATGCTGTAGAATCAAAATTTACAGTTACTTCCAAAGTTACTGCAGGCAGATATTTCACTACTGTAAAATCACAAACCGCTGGTCCGCAAAGTTATACTATAAAAGGAAATGAAAAGGTAGGAGTTATATATGGAACTGCTGTATCAGATGAACAATCTGAAATTCTAGCAAATTATGATGATTATATTAACAATATAAAAGGAAATGGAATTTCAGGCAAAGGAACTTATCCAACAAAATTGGACAATGATTCTAATCCATCGGTAACAACAATAAGATTTCAAGCAGGTAAAAAATCTATTAGTGATGGTTTTGGGTTTGTTGTTGGTGAAACTACTAACAATTGGGATAAATTAAAATCTCAAAAATCAACAAAGTCAAAATCCACAGAAAACATATTAACCAGTTCTGAGTATGACGATTCTACATACATAAAAAGATTCAGAAACAATTCACTAAAAAAACAATTATTGGATTCTACCGGAGCTAAGGGATTGACAACTCAAGGTGGGGACAGTTTAAACAAACTTACTGTTTTAAACAAAAATGAAATTGATGTCATAAAAGACAGAGACTTGATTAGATTTTGGTTTTATGATATTGCAAATGAAAAATATATTCCGTTTAGAGCTACTGTTAAGTCCATAAACGAAAGATATACAAGCGATTGGGATAATTTCCAGTATATTGGAAATGCAGATAAAGTATATAATTACAGAGGATTCACCAGATCACTAGGATTCTCATTCACTGTCGTTGCAATGTCAGTAAAAGAATTGCTTCCAATGTGGACTCGTATAAATTATCTTTTAGGATTATCTAAACCGGCAAAATATTATAATGGGGAATTTATTGTTCCTCCTTTAGTAAAAGTAACAATTGGAGAAATGTATAAAGAACAACCAATGGTAATAACTAACATGAGCATATCTATTCCGGATAATGCAACGTGGGAAACATTACAGTCAGATGTCAATTATTCTGCTGGATATGCATATTATAACGGATTATTAAAAAGCGATTCAAGAGTGGCACAGTTTCCTATGGAAGCAGATATAACTCTTGATATAAATATTTTAGAAAAAGAAAAGCCAAAGGTTGGCAGAAACAATTTTGATGACGCAAAATCAACATTGTTTGGTGCAAGATTATCCGTAGTTGAAAGTGAAGAAGAATTAAATAGTAAAAGATCAGCGGAACAAGAATTCCTAAAAAAACAACAAAAAGATATTGAAAATAAAATAGATTTGGGAAAATTTGATAAAACAGATCGTCAAATTATAAGAGAAGCTGGTCAATTAGATAGATTTGAACAACGTAGAGCTGAGTTAGAAAATATAGCTTAAAGACTATGAATAGATACGATTATACAACTAAAGGAAAAAGATGGGATGGAAAACTTGTATATAAAACATTAATATATCCTACGATTCCTGTATCAGAATCTGACATTTATATAACGGTGTCGGAGAATGATTATCTTGACTCTTTGGCGTTTACATATTATAAAGATACAAGTTTGTGGTGGATTATTGCTGTCGCAAATAATTTAGGAAAAGGAAAATTAAGTTTAGATACATCAAAACAACTTAGAATCCCTACAAATATAACGTCTATACTGCAAAATTTTAGATTAGCAAATTCATAATTATGTCAGCAAATCGTCCATGGGAAGCAGGACCATTCTCAGAATGGGTTATCGAAGAATTAAATAACAGAATAAAATATTTATCTTCTGGCATAATTCAATCTCCTGCAAATTCAAATGGGGCCATGAATTACAAATCTGGTCCAAGAAGACACTGGTTGCGTCTTTTTTCTAATGGAATGAATAAAACCAATAATATAGATGACGATAATAATTGGGGATTGTTATTTAAATCGGGCGATTCATTTGCATCAAGATATGGAATTTCTCCACAACAACAGATATATGGTTATTATAATAACGGAAAACCAAAATATATAACCTCAAATCAGTATAGAATAAATGTGCCTGAACCAGGAATTGTATCTTTTACAGTGGATGTTCAGAAAAACTTTTTCGCTTCTGCAAAAATAAATTGGGTATGTCATTCTATCGATCAGTTGAATGCTATAACTCCATATCTATTAACGCCACTTACAACAGTATTTGTCGAGTGGGGATGGAATAACTTTGACGTATCATCTTTAATTGATTACAATAGTGTTCAAAACTTAGAAAAAATAATAAACAACCATTTTGATCACTATGAAACAAAAGTTCCTGCTTCAAAAGGAAACTATGAATTTGTCGTAGGAGATATAACAAATTTTGAATATAGTCTTGACGATAACATCATACGTGGTTTTACTGAGATAAAATCGAGACAAATGTTATATAGCGGATTTAACATCCGTGGTCAGAAAACAGTAAACACTGTAACTTCACAGAATACCGATACTCCTGTTTTGTCATTCAAAACCACATGTAGAGAAATTTTAAATTCGTTGTCAGCATTCACTGACAATGGTGAATTTTTAACAAAATCAAACTTTGAATTACCGGAACAGTTTAAAAATAAAACACAAAAACCCAAAACAAACACAGATAAATTATCGGCTCTTCTAAATGGATATTCAAAATATGGTGTCAATTTGGAAAATTTATCAAATTATATATACAAATATATTAACAAAGCAAAATCAGAACCACAAACCACACAAGATGGTAACAATCAAAGTATTTTATTAGATACGTATATAACAATGGAGTTGTTTGTGGATATTATGAATGCATTGAAAAATCAACATAAACAAGATTCATTTTTAAAGAATTTTTTTGAAGTTAATGTAACAGACACTCGTATAGGTTATCATCCAAATTTAATATCAACTAATAGAAACGTATTAATACCAAATCCTAGATCTCCAAAGTTTAATGGAAAAGATTCACTTGTATATGGACAAAATGATTGTGACGATTCTACAACTTTTGTAGGAGATAAGTTACCATCTACATTTGTTACAGGCGAAACAAAAGTTTCGGAAAAAGGACAATTTGTTGATAATCAGTCAATGTTTGAAGAATTAGTTGACAGAAAAATTACTCTAAGCACATATAAACAATTTCCTCCAAATCCTAATATTCAACTAAAATTGTTAGTTGGGTATAGGGGAAATGTTTATAGAAATAATCTAGATTATGTATTAAATTACTACGGAAGAAACACCGATCAATCCAGAAAAGATCAAAATGGAAATGAAGACACTTCTTTTGATAAAAGAGGATTGTTAAAAAATATATATATAAATTTAAATTTTATAATCGAGTCAATTATAGTAGATGATAATATAATCGATATGAAATCGATGTATGATAAAGTATTGGCTGAAATTAATGAATCTGTTTGTGATTATTGGAATCTTCAATTGACAAACGTAAATAGTATAGGGCCTGACACAAACCAAAAAGATGTCGGAAACAGATTACAAATCAATGACGAGAAATATAAAATAAATACTACAAAACCCGATAATATTTTTACGTTTGATTATGGTAGCAATAAATCTATAATTAAAAAAATAAATTTTACAACCTCTCTTACAAATGCGATGGCAAATCAAATTTTATATAGATCTTTTGGAGAAACTTCTCTTTCTACAAATAGTTTAATGGATTTTTCTAATGGAGATTTATATGTAGATAGAATAAAAGGGTCATATAAAAAACAAATCGATACACCAAGATCATCTGAAACCATCTTGACCTTTTTAAGTGTGCTTGGAAAATATGTGAAATTTGCGCCAAATGACCCAAAGGCTTCATATTTAATGCGAGTTCAGGCATATCAAAAACCACAAAGGGGTCCTGTAAAAAGAGAATTGGTTGTAACAGATGAACAGAGACGAATATACGGAGACAAATATGGAAACGTAAAAGAAGGACAAATACCTTTTGGTCCTTTTAATCCTTTAAAATATAAAACCGTATATGAGCCAATATTCGATAAATATAACATTGTTGACTTGTATATTCCTGATAAAGAAGCATTAGTTTATTTATTGAACGATAATGATAAAAAGGGAAACACAAATGTATATTGTGCACCAATAAGAAATTTAGAATTAGAAATGTCTTTGATGGGAATTGCTGGTATACGTGTATTTGAATATTTTAAAGTAAAAAATTTGCCTCCGCCATTCACAGACGACATTGTTATATTCCAAGTAAGGGATGTCAGTCATACAATTGATGAAAATGGATGGGAAACGAGAATAAAAGCATCGGTAAGACCGTCATATAATTTATCTATATAAAATGATACAATATCCAGACAATACAAGAGATATAAATTTCTCAGATATAAATACAGACTATCCTGTATATAATAAAATTTTACCTAAAAAAAATGATTACGAGAACGGATTCGTTTATCGTTATTTTGTTAAAAAAATAAATGATAAAACAATTTATGAAATATCAAAAGAAAATTATACAAACATTTCTCCCAGAATTTATTCTAAGATTGTAATTAATTGGAAATTGACGGGTAAAAGAAATGATATATATCAAAATAAAATAAAAATATATGAAGGTGTATATGAATATAATAAAAATCAAATAAATCTTAATAGAGAATATATGCCTGGTTTAGAAAAAATTTTACGTGACCCCCTTGAATTTTGGAGACCGAGTTAAATTGACAGTATACTTTTTATATAGTATAGTAGTAGAATGGTTATAAAGTCGGACAGTCAATACAAACAGTTTTTGCAAGAAAACAACAACTGTGACTTGATATGCGATGTCATCCAAACAGATGACCGATACCATCCATGCGTATCTAGGATTAGTTTATTATGTGTATATAACATACAAAAACAGTTAACCTACACAATCTCTGTAAATCATAATGATTGTTTGTATAAAATAAATAAACAACAATTGATATGTGATTTAAATAATCTTGTTGGCAAAAAGTGGGTCTTTGATAAAAAGAAGTTTTCTCAACTATTATCAATCAACAATTTGTATGATATTAACATTATCTTCTTTATCTCTGATGGAAAAGTCGATGGTTACAGTGAATGTGACACGGTAACACATAACTTTTATAAACAAAAATATACAAATTATAGTGATGTTAACAATATAATACCATTGACTCTTCATATTGAGAAATTTGAAAAGATGTGTGTAGAATCACTAAAAAGAGTAAGAAACATAAGATTAGACCAGAGTTTTACTGAACTAAACGGAACAATCACAGAGAATCTAAAGATTCTTGAAATTAACGGACTGAAAGTCGATGAAGAAAAGTTTTTATCTTGTTTTAGAGATAAGAACCCAAAAGTAGTAGATGGTTATGTATATACTCAATATAATCTATATACATCCACAGGCAGACCAAGTAATAGATTTGGAAATGTTAACTATAGTGCATTAAACAAAGAAAACGGATGTAGGTCATCTTTTGTGAGTAGACATGGTGACGATGGTATGTTGTTTATGATTGATTATAGTGCATATCATCCTCATATTGTTGCTCAATTAATCAACTATAATTTGCCATCCAATGCTTATGAATATTTGGGACGGTATTATTATGGTAAGGAAGAACTTTTACCGGAAGAGATTAAAACATCAAAAAATGTAACCTTTCATTGTATGTATGGGACGATTCCTGATGAACTATTGGAAATTCCATATTATAAGAAAATGAAGGAATATATAAACCATAGATGGGAGTTCTTTAATCAGTATGGTTATGTAGAAACGCCTGTATTTAAGAGACAAATCACCAAGAATCATATACACGAACCTAATCCAAATAAATTATTTAATTATATTCTTCAGGCAAGTGAAACTGAGTTTGGAATATATTCACTTGCGTCTGTAAATGAATATCTAAAAGATAAGAAGACCAAAGCAATACTGTATACTTATGATAGTATTTTGTTTGATGTCCATAAAGATGATAAGAAAGATACTTTATGTGATATAAAAAGACTGATGTCAAACAATAAATTTCCCGTCAAATGTTATATTGGTAAGAACTATAATGATATGACTATCGTAAACATATAGAAGAAATTCAAAATTTCAATAAATATTTCTATATTTATACTATATGTTAACAATTGATGACATACTTGAAGAGTATTTTATAAACAGAAAAGATGGCGGTTTAAAGTTTGATATAAAAAACGCAGAAGATTTATATCATTTCGAGTCATTTTTGATTAAGAACAACTATCTTCAATTATTTAATAAATCTAAGATAAACGAATTGTTTGAAGAAACAGGTGATGCTGCGGAATCTTCCACCGAAGAAATTGTAAATTATGTCAAAAAGAGATATTTGACATTTTTTAAAACACAACCATCTGCTCAGGATTTGGAACTTTTGGTTAATTATGTTCGTGAATTTAGAAAGACCCCACAAACTCTTGACTCTGCATTTGAATTTCTAAAACAAAATCCCGGTTTGGTTGTATTTGAAAAAAATCAAATTGGTCAAGGGGAGTTTGCTTTTTATTTATTATTACCTGATGCCAAGAAGATAACCGGAGATAAAGGTGATATCCAAATTGGCGATAGAAAGTTTGAAATAAAGAAGATTAAGAAGGCAAAAGATACAATTAGATTTGGAACCAACATTGATTTGGATGCGATTAATTCTTTTAGATATGTAACATTTGGTCTTAAGAAGTTGTTTACATCGAAGGAATATAAAGACGGTGAAAAAATCAAAGAGATGTCTGATGCTTATGATATTTTAATGGCTGGATCAGAAGCATCTGTTACTATAAACAAGTTGAATGCTTTTTATGCTTTTATAGATAAATTGCGTGATTATGTAATTTACGAAAAAACTCAAAAGAGTTTGTCATCAGAAAAAACATCAGGTAAAAAGTTCGTATTTAAAGCTAATGATATTGATAAAGATGTATTCTTTAAGATATCGTTTGATGATTTAAAGAGTGCATTAAAAAGCGGTAAACATCAAACAACAATAGAAAGAACAGAAGACGAACAAGATACCGAAGAATTAACTTCTTTTGCTGAAGATGTAAAGTCTATTTTGGATAAATTTTTAAATAGATATTCTACGTCTGAAATATTTCAAACTCAAATGGTTGCTCAATTGTATGAAAAGTATAATGGTGCGGGAGTCGATATAATGATAATAACAGAAACAAACAACTTTTTGATAAATCCACCTAACTTTAAGTTTAACGCAATAAACCAATACGTAAGACCTCAAGTAACTCTAAGTTAATATGAATATATTGTCTGAATTAATAGAACAAATCTGTCTCGATTCTCGTATAAAGGATGGGATATTTTCATTGGATAACAATGACCACTTGAATATCTTACAAGAATATTTGCAAACAGAGTTGAATATAAATGAACAACAAGCTCAAGAACTCAGAAATGCAGTATTAGAAGGTAAATATCCTGACCGTCAAGCATATAACGCAAATGGATTGCTTGTAACATTTCCTACACCGGAATATAAACAAAGAGCAATTTCTAGAGGAACTCACTTTGAAGAAAATCCAAAGAAGGCTGCTGGTGCAAATGTATTCGAACCACAACCAGAACAACCTGCACAACAACCTTCTTCACCAGAACCACAACAAACCCCGACTACATCTTCAACAACAACCGTTCCCACAGAACCGAAACCAGAAACTCCTGCAGAAAAAGATAAAAATGAACCTGATTTGAGGACTTCTCAAGAAAAACAAGCTGATGCTCAAGTAATTCAAAAGATTTTGACAACCGAATACACATTAGATGAAGCTAAATCAAATGGTTTTTATAGAAAGGGTTCTATTTGGTATACGAATGAAGGAACCGAAGTGGGAGTTGCCAGATACGTCGAAGACTTAGGCAAAATAATTATACGTCCAAGAAGATGAAAAAACAATTACTCTGCACGTTTTCTACCGTTGAAGAATATAAAAACCTAATTGATAAAATTAGAAATTTTTATAGTGTAAACGGCAACAAACTTTTCTTATTCAATGGTGTAAAACTTCCAAAAAACATTTATATAACTTATAATGTGGACGTTGAAGAAAATACACATTTTCCAAAATTTCCCAATACTATTGGTCTTCATAGAAAAAAACAAACCAATACATTGTATACGTTGAATGCTATGAATAAGTTAATAACGGAAGAAAATGGGGGAGTATTTGATAATAAATTTCAATTAAATTGGGAACTTTATAGCAACTGCCTTATTTTGACCAGTGAAATTTCTGTTAGAATAATTCCGATAAAACTTTTCGATATAATTAGTTGAACGATTTGCCATCTCATGTTATAGTTATACGTGTATTAGTTATGAATTAGGTCTGTGTGGACTTAACAATTAATTAATTAACACTTAACAATTAACTATTAAATAATTATGGCATTAGATCTATCTAAGATTAAGAATCGTTTGAATTCTTTAACAAACACAAATCAAAAATCCAACTTGATTTGGAAACCCAATCCCGGTAAGCAAGTCGTTCGTATTGTCCCCTACAAGTATGCTCCTGAGAATCCTTTCATTGAGCTAAAGTTCCATTATAATATCAACAACAAGACTTATCTTTCACCTGATAGTTTTAACCGTCCTGATCCAATTGTTGAATGGTCCAATCGTATGAAGAAGACCGGAAACAAGGAAGAGTGGCAGTTGGGACGTAAGATGGAACCAAAGATGCGAACCTATGTTCCTGTCATCGTTCGTGGTGAAGAAGACCAAGGTGTTCGTTTCTGGGGATTCGGAAAGAACGTTTATCAAGAACTCCTAAGCATTATTAGCGATGCTGATTATGGTGATATTACCGATCCTGTAAATGGTCGTGATATCGTTGTAGAGTTCAGAACCGCAGAGGAATCCGGTAAGAGTTTCCCAGAAACTACTATCCGTGTTAAACCAAACACTTCTGTGGCAATCGATCCTTCCAAGAAAGACCTTCTTGGAAAGCAGACCAACATTCTTGATTTGTTCCCAGAACTCAGTTATGACCAACTCAAGGCAGTCATGGACGCTTGGTTGAATCCAGAAACTTCCTCAGAACCAAGTGTAAACGCAGTTGCTGATGAAGATGGAGATGTAGAAGCTGTCGCTCCAGTAGCACCAACTTCAAATAAATCACCATCTGCTTCTGCAAGTAAATCAAATACAGAAGACCTCACAAAGGCTTTTGATAATTTGTTTAACAGTTAAAATAACTGGTTTGATATGGGGTGATGGTATATATTACTATCACCCCTTTAATTTCCTATTTTTATGAAAAAGAAAACACATGTTACGCAGAATGATTCACCGCAGAGAGACGAATTAGTCGAAATGTTGGCGAATGAGTTGAATAAAGCAAACAAAGACGGCGGTAAGATTGCTTATTTCTTGGACGAACAAGAAAATCCCGCTGAAATTAGTGACTGGATTAGCACAGGTTCTTCTATTCTTGATTTGGCAATTAGTAATCGTCCTCACGGTGGATTACCTGTTGGTAAAATGGTAGAATTAAACGGTTTGGAAGGAACTGGTAAGAGTCTAGTATCTGCACATATTTGCGCTGAAACTCAACGTAAAGGTGGTATTGCAGTTGTATTAGATACTGAAAACGCAGCTGCTCCAGAATTCTGGAAGAGCTTGGGTGTAGATTTAAAGAATCTTCTATATGTTCAAACTGACACTGTAGAAGATATTTTTGAAAAGATGGAACAGATGATTGGTGTAGTAAGAAAGTCAAACAAAGACCGTATTCTTACACTTATTATTGACTCTGTAGCCGCAGCATCAACTAAAGCAGAACTTGAAAGTGATCACGGTAAAGACGGATTTGCCACTGGTAAATCTATTATTATCAGTAAAGCCATGAGAAAGATTACCAACATGATTGGTCGTCAAAAAGTTCTTACTGTATTCACTAACCAACTACGTCAAAATCTGAATGCTATGGCATTTGGTGACAAGTATGTAGTAAGTGGTGGTAAGGCACTTGCTTATCATTGTAGTGTTCGTGTTCGTTTGAATAATACTGGTAAACTCAAGAAAGGTGAGGCAATCATCGGAAATGAGTGTAAAGCAGTAGTTGTTAAAAACAGAATGGGTCCACCACAACGTCAAGCATCATTTGATATTTATTTTGATAGTGGTATTGCTGATTATAGCAGCTGGATCAAAGTATTGAAGGAGAATAACATCATTAAACAAGGTGGTGCGTATTATACCTATAAAAAAGATGACGGCAGTGAATGGAAGTTCCAATCCAAGGACTTTGTTGAAACAATGCAGACTAATGCATCTCTCAAAGAAGAAGTTTATTTGAAGATTTGTGACTCTGTTATTATGAAATACAAAGACCCTAATAGTCAAATTGTTGATGACGCTGTAGTTGATACTGACGAAGAAACTGCTGGAAGTGAAGAATGAGCAATCTGACTGATAGTGAAAAGAAAAAGTTGTATAGTTTGTTCAATCAAATTAAACCAACTGATCGGGTTGAGGGTCTTAATCGGACCCTCAATTCTGATGTTCTTATTGTAGACTTCATGAATACTTTTTTAAGAGCATTCATGGCAAGTCCATCATTAAACGCAAACGGTAATCATACAGGTGGTATTGCTGGGTGTTTAAAGAGTATTGGATATGCAGTTAAATTGTTGAATCCAACAAGAATAATTGTGGTATCTGATGGTAATGGTGGCAGTATGAAACGTCGCAAAATCTATCCACAATATAAAAGTGGTAGAAAAACAAAAGTAAGGTTAAATAGAACTTACGAAGATTTAAGTAATCCAGATTCCGAAGAAAAGAATCTAAAGATACAATTAATCAAGACTGTAAAGTATTTGGATACGTTACCCGTTACAACAATGGCAATTGACCATATTGAAGCGGATGATACTATCGCATATCTTGCTACTCAATATTTTAAAAATAGTAATGTGACTATTATGAGTGCGGATAAAGACTTCTTACAGTTAGCAAATGACAGAGTTAAAATTTGGAGTCCAACCAAAAAGAAATTATATGGTTGTGCTGAGATATTGATTGAATACGGTATTAGTTGCAGTAACTTTTTGAATTATCGTATTATGGAAGGTGACGATAGTGACAACATTGATGGTATTAACGGTGCGGGATTAAAGACCATCATTAAATGTTTTCCTATTTTCACTGACGCAAATCAATATTCTCTACAAGAAATATACAATTATAGTGATACCCACAAGGGAAAGTATAAATTGTATAATACAATATTGGATAATAAAAATACAATGGAACGTAATTGGCAATTAATGCAATTACATGACACACAGATACAGACATTTAGTCAACTCAGAATCAATGAAATTCTTGAGAAACCGCTGACTAAACTTGACAGATACAACTTCAGTAAGTTGTTGTTGGAAGATAATATGCAGAATAACTTTCCAAATAGCATGATTTGGTTACAAGAAGTGTTTGGAAAAGTAAATTCATTTGTAGCGTAAAATATCTTTGTATAAAAACAGAAAGGGTGTAGTATTATACCCATAGGATACGTAGTAAAAAATTATGAGCGAAACATATATTATAGACAATTTAAAGAAGTTTGGAACGGAGTTCCAGACCAAGTGCATTTCTGCACTTGTGAGTGATAAAACATTTATTGAACGCATTAGCGATATTATTGAACCGCAATCGTTTGAGACAGATGCACATCAATTTATTGTTAAAGAAACAATAAGTTATTTCCTACATTATAAAGAACTGCCAACCTTGGCAGTATTCAAAGTCAAAGTTGATAGTATTGAAAATGAACTGTTGAAGAAAACAGTTGTGGACCAACTTAGACTTGTATATCAGAAGATTACTGATAGTGATTTGAAATTTATTAAAGAGCAGTTTCTTGAATTCTGTAAGAATCAGAAGTTGAAGAATGCTATTATGGAGAGTGTTGACCATTTAAAGAACGGTCAATATGATAAAATTAAACACGTTGTTGATATCGCAATGAAGGCTGGTATGGAACGTAATATCGGTCATGAATATGATGTAGATATCGAAAAACGTATGAGTATGATGGCTCGTAAGACAACCAAGACTAACTGGACAGAAATCGATACCATTATGGATGGTGGATTGGCTGGTGGAGAATTGGGAGTTATTACTGCTTGTGCTGGTAGTGGTAAGAGTTGGGTTCTTGCCAAGATTGGTGCGGAAGCAATGAGACAAGGAAAGAATGTATTACATTATACTCTTGAGTTGAATGAAAATTATGTGGGTCTACGTTATGATGCATGTTTTACTGGAATTGATTTCCAAAACATTCGTAATAACATTGATACCGTAAAGAAAAAGATTTCTGAAGTTCCCGGCAAACTTATCATTAAGTATTTCCCTATCAAAACTGTGTCCGCTCATAGTTTGAAACTTCACGCAGAACGTATCCAAACCTTGGGAACGAAAGTAGATATGATTGTAGTCGATTATGCTGATATTCTACGTCCAGCACAAAGTGAACGTAATAGTAACAGTTATAGTGAGGCAGGTGGTATCTATGAAGAACTTCGTGGTGTTGCCGGTGAACTTCAGGTTCCAATTTGGACCGCAAGTCAAAGTAACAGAGCTGCCATGGATGAAGATATCATCCAAGCAAATAATATCTCAGACAGTTATCGTAAAATTATGACTGCTGACTTTGTTATGAGTCTTTCACGCAAAGTTACCGATAAAGTTAGTAATACTGCACGATTCCACATTATTAAGAATCGATTCGGACCGGACGGTATCACATTCCCAAGCAAAATGAATGCAGGTTGTGGTGATATCCAGATATTCGCTGAGAATAGTAGAGAAGGTATGGGAATTATCAACGAAATGAACCAAGGCGAAAACATGGTAAAGAAAATGATGTCTGGAAAATGGAATGCTCACATGAGCGAAGACGAGGATTCTGAATAATTCGTATATCAGGTAGGGGATAAAAACAGCCAGAAAAAATTAAAATTTTAGAAATTATTTTTTGGATTTATTTTTATCCCCTACCATAATTATGTATTACCTATTTTAAAGTTTTATGAACAAAGAAATTTATATTAAAAAGCGTAACGGAAAAGTAGAAAAGTTTAGTGCAGACAAAATAAACAAAGTTCTACAATGGGCAACTGAAGATATTAAGGGTGTAAGTTTTGAAGAAGTTGGAATGAACGCACATCTATCATTTTTTGATGGAATGTCAACTTCTGATATACACAAGTTATTAATTGAATCTGCCGCCAATTTAATCAACGAAGATAAACCAAACTACCAATATGTTGCTTCACGATTGTTGAATTATCAACTAAGAAAACAAGTATGGGGTGGTAAGAATCCGCCTAAACTGTATGATATTGTCAAAGACAATGTTTCCAATTTAGTATATGACGACAACATTTTGGAGTGGTATAGTAAACAAGAATTTGATAAATTAGATGAATTTCTAAAGCATGACCGTGATTTTAATTTCACATATGCGGGTATCAAACAATTGTGTGATAAATATCTAGTTCAAAATAGGTCAACAAAGAAGATATATGAAACACCACAGTTTGCATATATGTTGATTGCAATGACTTTCTTTAAAGATTATAAAGAAAATCGATTGGAATATATTAAGAAAGCTTATAACTATTTTAGTAAGCATAAGATTAATCTTCCTACTCCAATTATGGCCGGTGTAAGAACCGTAATGAAGAGTTATGCTAGCTGTTCTCTATTTACAGTAGACGATACACTTAGAAGTATTTTTGCTAATAATAGTGCTGTTGGATTTGCTACAGCTAGTCGTTATGGTATCGGATTGAACCTATCTAGATTACGTGCTACCAATGCACCTATCCGTAATGGTGAAGTAATTCATACAGGACCAATTCCTTTTAGTAAGGCATTTGAATCAACTGTAAAAAGTTGTCACCAGAATGGCATTCGTGGTGGAAGTGCAACAGTTAACTTTGCTTGGTTCCATTATGATATTCTTGACATTCTTGTATTGAAGAACAATCAAGGAACTGATGATAATCGTGTTCGTAAACTAGATTATTGTATTGGTTTGGATAAGCTAATCTTTGAACGTTTCTTGAAGAATCAAGATGTAACATTGTTTAGTTATCACGAATGTGAATCTTTGTGGAATAGTTTCGGTTTTCCTGACTTTAAAGAAAAGTATGAGAAGGCTGAAGCTAATAAGAATATTAAGTTTAAGAAGAAGATTCCTGCTCGTGAATTGATGGGATTGCTTGCCAAAGAACGTCTTGAAACTGGACGTATCTATACAATGCATGTTGACCATGCAAATGAACACGGTAGCTGGTTAGACCAAGTAGATACAAGCAATTTATGTCTTGAAGTCAATCATCCATTAATTCCTATTAAGGATGTGAATGACAAAGATGGTGAAATCGGTGTGTGTATCTTGGCAGCAGTAAATTGGTTGGAAATCAAAGATGACTCTGAGATGGAAAACGTTTGTGAGGTAATTGTCAGAATGTTGGATTCTCTAATCGAACATCAAGATTACTTCGTTCCAGCCGCAGAAAACTTTGCTAAGAAACGTCGTAGTCTTGGAGTTGGTGTAAGTAACTTGGCAGCTCTATTGGCAAAAGAAGGTTTGAAGTATTGGGACACTAAGGCTCCAAACTTTGTTGCTAAGTGGATGGAGAAGACAAGTTATTATCTAATCAAGGCAAGTGTTGAGATGGCTAAAGAAGTTGGTAAATGTGAAAAGTTTGACAGAACAAAATTTAGTCAAGGTATTCTTCCAATTGATACTTATAAGAAGGATGTAGATGAATTTATCACAGAACCTCTACATTGTGACTGGGAAGCTCTCCGTGAAGAAATCAAGAAACATGGTATGAGACATTCTACCTTGACAGCATGTATGCCTGTGGAATCTAGTAGTGTTATTCAAAGTAGCACTAATGGTATTGAACCACCTCGTAGTGCTATTAGCTTTAAGGGAAGTAAGGCTAACATTTTGCCAGTGGTTATTCCTGGAATTGATAAGTATAAAAATGATTACACTTTTGCATTTGATATGCCAAGCAATGAAGGTTATTTGAAAGTAGCAGCTGCTATTCAGAAATTTACTGATATGAGCATCAGCACAAATACTTATTATGTTCCTTCAAGATATCCAAGCAATAAAGTGCCGGTTCAAGAAGTAATTAAAGATATTTTGACTGCATACAAATATGGTATAAAGAATTTGTATTACGCTAATACAGACGATGGTGATAAACAAACTGTTATGGAAGAAAAGACTACTCAACAAAAACAAGTTGTTGAAGAATCTGGTTGTGCAAGCGGAGCATGTGCTCTATAATAGGAGGATAAGATGAAAACAGTATTAAATAAACGAAATATAGACCAATTAAGAAATCCGATGTTTTTTGGAGAGGACTTGTCTTTACAGAGATATGACCTCATCAAGTATCCAAAATTTTATGAATTGTATGACCAACAACTAAACTTTTTCTGGAGACCTCAAGAGGTTTCTCTTGTGAAAGATATTAGTGATTATAAAGCATTGTCAAGTGAGGAAAGATTCGTATTCGACAGCAATCTTAAATTCCAAACTATGACAGATAGTATGTTAAGCCGTAGTATTCACGAATTGATGAAACGTGTTACTAATAGTGAATTAGAAATCTGTATGAACGCATGGAGTTTTTTTGAAACTATTCATAGCAATTCCTACACTTATATTCTTAACAACGTATATCCTGATGCTACTAAATTCTTCAATAGTGTTTTGGAAGACGAAGAAATTGTCAAGAGAGCTAAAGCTATTAGTAAGAAGTATGATGAACTATTAAAGAGTGACGGTGATGAACGTCAACAGTTGTTTGATGCTGTATTAGCAACTCAAATTACTGAAGGGTTGATATTCTACGTATCATTCGCTTGTAGTTTTTACTTTGGATATCGTGGAAAGATGGAAGGTAACAGCAAGATTATTAAGTTCATCAGTAGAGATGAAAATCTACATGTTGCTATTACTCAGAACATCATGAAGAATTGGATTAATAATCCAGACGAAGGTTATCAGGATATTATAAAGAAGAACGAAGATAAGATATATGCTGCTTATGAAATGGCAGTTAACGCAGAAAAAGATTGGGCTGATTATCTTTTTAGTAAGGGAAATTTAGTAGGGTTAACCTCTGAAAGTCTCAAACATTACGTCGAATGGTTGGCAAATAATAGATTAATCAGCCTTGGATATAAGAAATTATATCCTAATACTAAGACCAATCCATTGAGTGGATGGTTGGATAGTTACTATGATAGTAAGAAACTACAAGTAGCTCCTCAAGAAACTGAATTGAGTAGCTATGTAAAAGGTATTGATAATACTATTACCGAAGGTGCATTTGATGATTTTAAATTGTAATTTTATAAAAAATAATTATATTTATTAAAGTATAAATTATGTATTATGAATAACTCTACCATTTTAGCATTAATCGCAATTGTTCCTCCGGTTTTATCAGCACTATTGACTTATAAATTGACTACTAGAAAATTAAAAGTTGATTCTGATGCCAAAATAAAAACCGAATTCGCAAAATTAAGTGAATCACTTAGAAACGAATTAAAGAAAGAATTGGATGAATGCAGAAAAGATAGAGAAAATCTCAGAGATGAATTAAATGACTATAAAAAGAAATTAGATTTATATAAGAAAGAAAACGAATCTCTAAAGAAAGAACTTGACGAACTAGAAACCAAACTAGATTCGGCGAATGAAGTAATAAAAACGTTGGTAACAAGTAATAATGCCAATAATACCAATAATAAAAGAAAAGTTAGAGCTTAAAAATAAATGACATTAAAAATGGTTTTGGGAATTGCATTCACGGCCCTATTTCTACTAGGGCCGTGTTTTCAATTAGGGAAGTTGATATCCGCAAAAGATAGCAGAGGAGTAAGTGCTCCTGCGTTTTGGCTAAATAACATGGGACAAATATGTGTTTTATGTTATGCATACTTGACAAACTCTGGGTTGTGGGTGTATATTAATAGTATAGGTTCTATAATATTGAACTGTTTTATATTATTTTTTATTTGGTTATATGATAAACGAAAGTTATTGTGATACGTCATTGGTTTACATCAAACCAATTCACAAGAATTTAGCCAAAGAATTAATAATAAAGAATCATTATACTCACAAATGGACAGTTTGTAGGATTGCTTACGGAATTTATCATAAAGAATACATAGAAAGCACCTTTTTTGGTGGGTATAACAGTAAATTAATTGGTGTATTAGTATATGGACAAGCGGTTGGTAGGAATGCTAGCACCAGTATTAGTCCATTACTTAATAACAATAATGTATTCGAATTGACCCGTCTTTGGATTGCTGACGGTTATGGTAAGAACATTGAGAGTTATTGTATCGCAGAATCTTTCAGACACTTAAATAGAGATTATCCACAAATCAAATGTATTCTCAGTTATGCGGACAGTGAAGCTGGACATACTGGTAAAATCTATCAAGCTACTGGATTTTTATATCAAGGAGATAATTATGTAAGTGTGGCATTAATGCCTAACTATAGTGTAAGTCTAAGTGGTCCACCTAATTATGATTGGATGCATAGTAGAACTGTGTATGCAAAGTGGGGAAGTCACAGTGTTGATATATTAAAGAAGAAGATAGGAAGAACCTTTTGGCGTAAAAAAGAAAGCGGTAAACATAGATATATTAAGTTCATAAGTAATAAGATAGAAAACAAAAAATTAGCCAAATCGCTCAAACATAAGATACTAACTCCGCCCAAAGTAAATAATCATGTAGAAGAAATAACAGAAATCACTGTAGAAAATAACAATGATAATTTGTATTTTTAATGATATTTATATATAACCATTTTCATATATATGACCAGAAACGAATTAAAGAAACTCATCAGTGAATGTGTAGCTGAACTAAAATTAGAAAAGGCTATACGTAATATTATCAAAGAATCTTTGAAGCCAGTTAAGACTGAAAAACAACCTTCATTAGAAGCAAAGATGGAAGAATTAGCTGATGCAGTAAAATCAGCAAATAAGGATGCGAAGGTAACTCTTGATGATAACAAGAGATATAATGTTTGTGATTGCAGTCCACATCACTTCAATATCAATCCTATAACCGATGATAATTTCACCGTCACTCATTTTAAAAATAACGCCGATAGAACCAGAAAATTGAATCTTACTTTCGAAGATTTAAAGAAATTCGTAACTGATACTTTGAAAGAAAAGAAAGCCGACTTTGGTCAACAAAAATGGGATAAATGTGTAACCAATTCAGAAGATAAAGAAGGTAAGAAAGACCTTGATAAGCCACAAGAAACTGACGAAAAAGTCGAAGATGCTGTAGAAAAGAAAGATGATTTGCCTACCGCTCCTATGAGAACTGTTGAAAAAATAAAGAAACAGATTGACCATAGTGTAAAGGGGGAAAAAGCAGATTATAAGTATCCAAAACAAAAAGATAAGAAACTTGTAGTTAAGCCTTCCGTTTTTAAAGGTAGGGGTAAACAAAAAAACAAGTAATATGAATAATAAATTAATGTCGGTATTTGGAGCCATGCTTTTGGCATCCAACATGTCAACATATGCAGGTGATAGAGAATGGGCAACTGTAGGTAAGGTATTGACAGGAGTTGTAGCTATTCAAGTCATCGATAGGATTGTAAACCCTCCGACTCAAGTGGTTTATGTTCAACAACCAGCAGTGGTTCAAACAGTTCCTGTAGTTGTCCAACCACAACCAGTTGTATACGTTCAACCCACTCAGGTTGTTTATTATGGTTCTCCTCAAGTAATTGTATATACTGTATGTCCTACTCCAGTATATAGGTATCATTATTACCACCATCATCATCGTTAAGTAATTAAAAAAATTTGACACGAAACCGCCACTTTGGCGGTTTTTTTGTTTGACGTTATAAAAACCCATGGTAAGATGGTTTTAATGAAGAAAACATCAAACAAGACAATGGATACAAAAACGCTAATTAGTAACGCTTCAAAGCTGAAGCCGGTAAGTCTCGTCATGGACGATATCAAGTGGAAATACATGGTTCGTTCTGTTTATCGTGGAAAGAATATTTTGGTTGTGGGACCAACCGGATGTGGTAAAACTCTTGCTGCACAAACTGTAGCAAATGCTCTTAACCGTCCATTCTTTTATTTCAATCTTGGTGCTACGCAAGATGCCCGTGCGGCTCTTATCGGAAACACTCATTATAATAAGGAAAGTGGAACTTATTTTAGTGAATCTACATTCGTCAAGGCAATCAAGACTCCAAACGCAGTAATTCTTCTTGACGAAGTTTCACGTGCGCATCATGACGCTTGGAACGTATTGATGACTGTATTGGATGACATTCAACGTTATCTACGTTTGGATGAAAAGCTTGATAGCGATGTTGTCAAAGTGGCAGAAGGTGTATGTTTTATCGGAACCGCAAATATTGGTAACGAATATACCGCAACCAGAGTCATGGACCGTGCTCTTATGAGTCGTTTTCCAATCAAGATTGAGATGTCTCCGATGGACAATCTGACTGAATTCAATTATCTTAAGAATCGTTTTTCTATTACGGATGATGCTTCTCTTAAGATTCTCGCAGCAGTATGTGAAATTGCTCACCATACCCGTGAACAGGTAAAGAGCGAGGATAGTAAGATTAGTAATTTTATTCCTACTCGTTCTACTGTAGAAATGAGTGAACTTATTCTTGACGGGTTTAATTTGGTTGAAATTGCTGAAACTGCAATTTATCCTAATTTCATGACTGATGGTGGGGTAGACAGTGAACGAACATATATTAAGCAGTTGGTCCAGAAGTATATTCCTGCTACAACCGCAGAAAGTCTCATCAATGACCCTTTAAAGGTTGACAATAGTCAGCCTCCGTTCTAAAATAAGTGGACTATGGAAAACACCTACAGCGATTATTGGTTGGATGACTTCGACTTCGAAGAAGTTGATGACGAAAAGGCTATTAACACCAACTTGATTAAGTTGGCTATGGCTCGTAGAGCAATCAGCAACTTCGTTCATATTCTTACGAATAAGTCAATACCTGTTTACTTCAACGATGGTGGAGAGAATTGCACTGACGGTAATGTAGTGTTTATTTCTTCTGACATTGTTAATAAGGAGGATTTCGACCCCGCTGTAGGTCTTGCTCTACACGAAGGTAGTCATGTTCTATTGACTAACTTTGATATCTTCAAGACTATCTGGCAGAAGGTTCCCCGTGAGCTATATACTCATGCTCAACATCTACAAATAACAAAGGAGGATGTTCATTCTCTTGTAAAGAATATGTTGAACTATATTGAAGACCGTTATATTGACAATTATGTTTTTAATAACGCTCCTGGATATAGGGGATACTACACCGCTCTGTATGATACTTATTTTAATAGTCCTAAAATCGACGTAATGTTAAAGAGTGAACTCTATAGGGTTCCTAGCATTGCAAGTTACGAAGCTCGTATTGTCAATTTTAATAATAAGAACACTGATTTGGATGCTTTGCCAGGTCTTCGTGATATTGCTAAAATTATCAATCTCTCCGATATTAATAGATTGAAGACTACGCATGACCGTTTGCAGATTGCATATGAGGTATCCGCTATTATTCTAAAGAATATTGTAGAGGCACCAAACCGAGTTGAAAAACAATCTCAAGGTTCTCCGCAAGAATCTGACGGAAGTGGAGGTCAATCCGAAACTGTAACTGGTCAATCATCTGGTGGCGGAACACCGTTGTCTTCTACCAAAGAACAAAATTCTACTGAATCTGTTGATGACGTTCTTGGTGGCGAAGATACTACCAAGGTTGCTACTACGCAGGATGAAATCATCAAACAAGACATTGGAGAAGATAAGAATATCTCTAAGAACAAGAACAACCAAATCCGTAAAGCTTTGGAGAAGCAACGTGATTTTTTGAGTGGTAACATTAAGAAGAAAAAGGTTTCTGCTAAGGAAAAGAAGATTCTTGATGCTATCGAACAGTCTGGAATGACGCTTGTTAGTGTTGGTAATAATTATATTAAGTCTGATGGAACTTATAGTGTGGATTCTATCGTTGTAAAGAAACTCACAAAAGAGTTGATTAACAGTGAATTGTTCCCACTCAGCCGTCTTGACCACAAGGAACAAGCGTTTACCACAAAAGAATTGACTGAAGCGGTTGGCCTTGGATTTATTCAAGGTGCTGCTCTTGGACGTAGATTACAAATTCGTAATGAGGTCAATACATGTAAACATATGCGTAAAGCTACTGGACGTATTGATAAACGTATTCTATCTGAATTGGCATTCGATAATGAGAATGTATTTTATAATATTGACGTAGACCGTTATAATAAATCATATATTCATATTAGTGTGGATGCTAGTTCTAGTATGGATGGAAAGAAGTGGACAACTACGATGACTGCCGTCGTTGCTATTTGTAAAGCTGCTTCTATGATTGATAATCTACGAGTATCAGTGAGTTTTAGGTCAACCTTTAATTCTACTAGAGCTGTTACTTCACAACTGCCATATGTAGTAATTGCATATGATTCTGCTGTGGACAAGATTAATAAAGTTAAAAACTTGTTTCCGTATATTATGTCATCAGGATGCACTCCTGAAGGATTGTGTTATGAGTCGATTATGGAACATCTACCAACGTCTACAGATGACAATTTTTACTTCTTGAATTTCAGTGATGGTCAACCATATATGGCCTATACTGATATTAACGGAGATTCAATTTCTTATGTTGATGAAAGTGCTTCACTGCATACTCGTCAACAGGTAAATAAGATTCGTGACAAGGGTTACAAGATTCTTAGTTATTTTATCAAGGAACAATATGAAAGTTTGTATAATTATAATCTTTCATCTGTAACTACCGAGGTTGACAAGGTTCGTAAGCAATTTAAGACTATGTATGGTAAAGATGCTTCATTTATCAATGTAAAGAGCATTTTTGATATTGCTAAAACAATAAATAAAATGTTTTTAGATAAAGATTGACATAATATATACCGTCTGATATACTATAAAAGTGGTTAGAATTTAACCAGAAACATAAACAAATAAAACATAAAAAAGGAAAACAAACATATGAGTAATACAAAGAAGACCGACCGCAAGAATATGACCAATCAGGTTGTTACTTGGCCAAATGCAGATACCTACTTTACCGTAGAGTCTCTTTTGGGAAATAACTCCCACATCAAGGCTATTACCCTTCGTGTAAAACTTAATAAGTCTATCGAAGAGGGAACTGTAGCCCGTCTTGGAACTATTCATGGTGGTAAGGGTCGTCCAAAGGTAGCATATGCTATGACACCGGTCACTGATGAAGCACTTGTTGCTGCTCGGAGTAATGAAGTGTTGTTGGAGGAACGTTATTCAACAGTCAATGTTATGAATATTAATTCTAATAACAACGTCGAAACTGAGGTGAAGACCTCTGAGAAGACTACTTCTCATACTGTTAATGCCTAAAAAACAAAAAACAACTAAGAGCAAGATACCAAGTATGTCCAAAGTGACAATATTTGGTATCTTTTCTTTTACTGGGAACAAGTTGATATATGTAGCTTTATCGGAAGAAGACGTATGGTTTGAGTTTGATACCAATATGTATGAAGAGGACAAATACACTGTCGTTAAATTAAATGTAAAATTATGAGTGAAGAACGTAACAAAGTCATACTATATTTGGATAAACTTAAAAAAATATTTATTGTATATGATAAACCCGCTGATAAAAAGAAAGAAGTCTTGATGCAGAATGTAGATGTGGTATATAATGGTGTTAACAACTATGTGGACACTTTTAAAGAAAAGTGGGAACTTAAAGAAATAGAAGAAACCAACTCTACATTAAATGAATTGACGGTAACATTGAAATTTAAACTAAATCTTAGAAAGACTAAATGAACGAATTTTGGGAAAGCGGTAATTTTGATTTTGATACTGAGAAACGTAAGTTTATTGATAACTTAAATTTCTTAAAAGGTATGACGGCTGAAGAACAGACTTTTTATAAGAAATGGTTGGAAGTTCAATCATTAGCTCATTATATAAATAAATCTTCTCAGTCAAAAGCTAAGATTTGGACTCCCACAGATATTAATGACGAACAATTGACTATTAAAGAAATTGAATCGATAAATCCTACAATAGTTCACGTTAATAATACCAATATAGATTCTGATTGGGTAATGCTTAGAACATTCTGTCATACTATGGAGTATGCTCAGACACCCGGTAGATTTATTAAACTATTGATAACAGATGGTAATATTGAAGATCCTCGTTATTTGGGTGTGGTAAGTATTTCTAGTGATGTTATCGCTATTACTGATAGAGATAATTATATTGGATGGACAAGTGAAAATCGTCTTGAAGATAAGAAATTAGCTCATAGTGCTATTGGTAGTTGTATTATGTCTACACAACCATTTGGATATAATTTCTTGGGTGGTAAATTAGTAGCCGCATTAGTTACAAGTTCAAAAACTAGAGAATTGTGGAAACAATTGTATAATCAAACACTTGTAGGAATAACCACTACATCATTGTATGGTAGTTATAGTATGTATAATAGTCTTAAATGGTGGCATAAATGTGGGAGTAGTGCCGGTAAAATGATGATTAAACCGGACGATAGTGTTTATGAAGTGTGGCATCAATGGTTAAAAGATAATAAAGGTAAAGAATACGATGAAGCAATGACTCAAAAAGAAGGTGTTAGTGGACCTGTAACTGGTGCCAAGAACAGAGTCATTAATATGATATTCCAAACATTAGGAATCAAAGCAACTGATTACCAACACGGATATGAACGTGGGGTATATTATAGTTGTTTTTATGAAAATACCAAAGAGTTCTTACAGAATAAGATTGGTGAAGACCAATTGAAAATGAAAGAATTATTTAAGAAAGATGTAAACGGTATTATGGAATGGTGGAAACCAAAAGCAATTGAACGGTATAAGAAATTGAAATCTGAAAATAATATCAAATCTGACATTCTTTATTACAATAAGATGATTGGTATGACGTATGAAGAAGCCAAGTCAGTATATTTCAAAGAAGTTGGAAGATAATAGTTGACTTATTATAAAGAGTATTATATACTGAGACAATGAAAAAATCTCTCTGTTGCATTTCTCTCAAGTTACAAGAACAAGGTATCAAGGCTTCTACCATGACCAAAACTAGATTTTTGTCATTGGAACGTAAGAGTGCTGAACGTATTGTTGCGGACAGAACACTTAACAATGTATATGTAACTCGTAAGACCCTTGAGTTT
>SXGQ01005493.1_pt1 | contig 35091 bp, 18 predicted proteins | sample 3178371 | NCBI WGS metagenome assembly SXGQ01 (sample SAMN11356859, study PRJNA531348) | freshwater metagenome | isolation source: freshwater sample F1-20 | place: China: Fuxian Lake, Yuxi | collected 2017-12-25 | reverse complement strand
GGCACGGCGAGCAGCGAGATGGCGCGCAGCACGCGCTGCCCGCTGCCGAGGCCCGGCCAGTAATCGGCATAGCGCCACGACCATCCCATTTTCTCCGGCAGGCTGTTCGCGAGCTGCGGAGCGATGAGTATGAAGGCCATCGCGCCAAACGCCGCGAAGAACACGGCGAGAATGGCGCGTCCGCCGGAAGTAAGCGCGGGCGCTTCGGCGATCGCGACCTCGGGCTCGGGTGCGGTTTCCTTTTCCGCGCCCGCGGTGGCGTCGGGATCGGGGCGCGCGGGGAAAAGCGGAGCGAGCAGCCGCGCGGCGAGGACGCCCGCGGTCATGGCGACAGTCGTGGCGATCAATGCGGGCACCATGATGGCCGATGCGCTCTTCGATCCCTGCACGGCGAGGATGCTGATGGCGGTGGTGGGCACGAGCTGGATGCTGGCGGTGTTGATGGCGAGGAATGTGACCATCGAATTGCTCGCGACGCCGGGGAGCGGGTTGAGCTTTTGCAGCAGGCTCATGGCGCGCAGGCCGAGCGGCGTGGCGGCATTGCCGAGGCCGAGCATGTTTGCCGACATGTTCAGCACCATCGCGCCCATCGCGGGGTGATCGACGGGCACCTCCGGGAACAGCCTGCGCATGAGCGGTCGCAGTGCGCGTGCGAGAAAAGCGACGAGTCCCGCGCGCTCGGCGAGGCGCATCATGCCGAGCCAGATCGCCATAAGCCCGACGAGCGGCAGGGCGATTTCCATCACGGCATCCTTCGCGGTTTTGAATGCTCCGTCGGTCATCGCGGCGAGATTGCCGCTGAATCCGCCGACGATCACGGCGACGAGGATCATGACGAGCCAGATGATGTTGAGCATGGAGTCAGGAACAACAAGCGGCGCGGGGAACAAAGGAAATTTTTCGCGCTCGCGATTGGCGGCGTGTGTTCGTACGGTCCGCGCCATGCCGAAACTCGCAGACATCGTCCGCCATTTGGAGCAACTCCTCGATCACGCCCGCATCGGCGATTACCCCGGCGCGCACAACGGGCTTCAGTTTGAAAACAGCGGCACGGTGTCGCGCGTGGCCTGTGCGGTGGATGCGTGCGAAGCGGTGTTGCGCGTGGCGGCCTCGGTGCCGGGCACGCTGCTGCTGGTGCATCACGGACTGCTGTGGGGCGGCGCGCAGCCGTTCACGGGTGCGCTGCGGCGGAAGGTGCAGATCGCGGTGGATGGCGACCTGGCGATTTTCAGCTCGCACCTGCCGCTCGATTTGCATCCGGTGCTTGGAAACAACGCGCTGCTCGCAAAAGCGCTGGGCTTGAAGAAGACGAAGCCGGCGTTTTCAGCAAAGGGACAGATGATCGGACTCACCGGCGAGCTGGCGACTACGCGCGCCGCGCTCGCAAAAAAACTCGAAGCAGCGGTGAATGGACGCGTCCACGTCGCACCCGGCGGACCGGAGCGCATCAAACGCATCGGCGTGGTGACAGGCGGCGCAGGTCGCGAAGTTGCGGCCGCTGCGGCGCTCGGCTGCGATGCCTTCGTCACCGGTGAAGGCCCGCACGACAGCTACACGCTGGCGGAGGAACTGGGCGTGAACCTTTTTTACGGCGGACACTACGCGACGGAGACGTTCGGCGTCCGCGCCCTCGCGGAGCACGTTGCGAAGAAATACCGGCTGCCGTCGCACTTCATCGACCACCCCACGGGCCTGTAAGCCGGCCGGCTTTTAAAGCGGCGAGAAGCGGACCGCGAGCGAGTCGTGGCCGACTTCGCGCTGGAACACGGCTTCGCGTTCGACGTGGGGCGTTTCCTCAAGCACGGTGATTTTTGCCACGCGTTCCGTGAGCTTTTTGAGAAGCGTGCGAATGAGCAGCCGCGCGTGCGGCGCGCCGAGGCAGAGATGGGTGCCGAAGCCGAAAGAAAGGTGCGGATTCGGCTTCCGGTCGAGACGGACTTCCGCGGGGTTTTCAAAGACGGTTTCGTCGTTGTTTGCCGAGGACCAGCAAAGGCCGATGCGCTCGCCGGCCTTCACCGTGGTCCCGAGGACGTCGGTGTCCTCCGGGCAGACGCGGCCGATTTGCGTGAGCGGCATGAATGCGCGGAAGAACTCCTCGCTCGCGTGGACGATGCGCGCCGGGTCCTCGCGAAGGAACTCCAGCGCCGACGGATTGCGGCCGAGGTGGGCGAGGATGGCGGAGACGGAGTAGATGATCGTGTCGCGACCGCCCGCGAACGTGAGATTTCCAAACCCCATCATTTCCTCGCGGGTGAGCGGGCGCCCGCGAAACTCCGCCTGTGTGAGCGCGCTGAAAAAGTCGTTCCCCGGTGCAGCGGCGGCTTTGTCGAATTGCGCGTGCAGGTAGGCTTCGAGGGCGGCGCCTTTTGCCGTGCCTTCGCCGACTTTGAAGACGTGGGTGCCCCAGCCGATCCACGTGTCGGCCTCGCTCTCCGGGACGTCGAGCAGGTAGGTGAGTGCCCGCGATTGAAGGTGAAGCGCGAAGTGGCCGACGACATCCACGGAGTCGCGCTGCAGCGCATCGGAGAGCAATTCGTCGATGAGTGCCTCGACCTTCGCGATCATCTCCGGCGTCTTCGGTCTGCGGAAAAACGGCTCCACGATTTCGCGATAGTCGCCGTGTTCGGGCGGGTTTGTTTCGATGGGGAGCTGGCGCATGGTGCGCACACCTTCCTCGGAGGGAATCGGCACGCGAAACGGAGCGTCGGAGCTGAATGTCTTCCAGTCCTTTGCCGCCTTCCGCACGTCCTCGTGGCGGAGAATCATGGTGATGGGCTCGCCATGAAACGGGCACTTGAGCACGCCGTCAGACTGTCGCTTTTCACGGAACGGATCGGGGCTTGGATTCATGTTGTTTCGTGAATGTGAACAGCGGCGCATGGAGTGATCAAGGACCGACTCCGGATGCGCCGCTGATTACGCGGGACCTCCGCAAATTTGATGCGCGACTTACTTGCGGCCGAAGAGGCTCCAGCCCTTCGACTCCTCGGCTTTGTTCTGCTGGACCTTGAGCTGGCCGAGCAGGGATTGAAGCGCGAGATAGATGCGGTGCCACTGGCCTTCCACGGTCGGAATTGCGTCACCCATATCCGACAGGAAACGCAGACTCGGAGCTGCGGCGAAAAGTGCGAGGATTTCCTCCTTGCGTGGCCCGCCTTTGACTTCCGCAGCGGCGATGGACTCGCTGCCTTGCGTGAGAAGGCTCTTGAGATCGAGAAATTGGGCTTCGTCCTCAGGCGTGAACTTTTTGTCCCGCGCGAGGTTGATGTACTGGTTGAATTGCTTCCAGCATTCGATGTTTGCCTCCATGTGGAGGATGAATTCGTCGATGTTCTTGAAGTTCATGGATGAAGAGAGTTCCGGACGGATAAAAGTGTTGTTGCGGGGTCGCAGGAAGACGAGCGCACCACCGCGAAGGTCGCGGGCGGTGATTTCGATTCCCGAGTAATTGATGTGGAGCTCGGCGACTGCGAGGTCGGTTTCCTGCGCGGAACGGATGGCTTCCGCCACAACGCGGCCGATTTCAACCGTGAGCTTTTGGGAGAACCAGCCCGGCAGTGTGGAGGTGACAATGGCGCCGGCGCGATTCACGGCGAAACATCCCGACGGGATGCGCTTCGCCTCAATCGGGACCTGGGTGCGGTGGAATGGCTTCAGTATGCCCATTTTGCTTCGATTTGCTTGAGGGTTTCGCGGATCTGGCGGAGGCCGAGTGCGCGGGTGAAGCCGATGCCGAGGGCCTCTTCGTCACCTGAGATGATGGAAAGGTGCCGCTGGCTGCCGAGCGTTTCGGCATCGAGCAGTTCGCCGCATCCGAGTTTTTCGCCGAGGGCTTTGAAGGCGGAGGTGTTCTCACGGATCCACAACGCGATAGGGGCCGGTTCGTCGGCGCCCCAGTGCTCGTATTTCATGTGTTCGCCCGAGTCCACCGCGATGGCAAACTGTACGCCGGTGAACCGCGCAAACGACGCGAGAATGGTCTCGGGCGTGGGTTTTTCGGCGGCGGATTCCTCGTTCGCCTCGTCCATGGATTGCGCGGTTTCCATGAGCAGCGATTCGTAGTTCATGAAAATTGTGCGCGGCCGCGGCAGGCCGTAAGGGAGCACTTCGAAGTTCCCCGCCGTCCAGGCGAGCATTTCCACGATGGCTTCCTTGCCCGCCTTGTCCTCGACGGCGGCGTCCACGATCTCGCCTTTTTGAATCCATACTCTGCCTTCGCCGTTCTCGCTGGTGATGCGTAGCACACAGGTGTTTTGCGTGAGGCACTCGAGCTGGATGATATCGAGCAAGGTCTTGCTCTGTACTCCGCGGAAGCCACCCTGGCTCTCGCGTTCGAGCAGCGATTCAATGCAGTCCACGAAGAAGATGATCTCTCGACCTGTCTTCGGCTTTTCGATGTAAAGGTCTACGCCGACCCGGTATGCGCGGCCGCGGAGGTCTTCGTCAGTCGCGCCGGTCATTACCACGGTGCGGAGCGCCGGGAACCGGCGACGCACGATGGCGAGCACCTGAAAGCCGTCCATCTGCGGCATATTGAGGTCCACCAGCAGGAGGGCAAACGGTTCCGCCTCAAGCGCTGCGATCGCCTCGGTCCCCTTGCTGGCGGTTCGGATTTCAGGCTGCGAGGGAAGGCGTGCCAGAATTTCCTGATAGATTTCGAGGAGGTCCTGCTCGTCGTCGAGAATGAGAATTTTTTGGCGATGACCCATGATGCGAGTAAGAACGTTTATATTGGTGCGGTCTGCAGGCACAAGCGCTGCGTATGACTTTTAAAGCAAGCCCCGCGCCGGATGGAATCCGGAGTGATGATTCACGATTTCTCGATCATCCACGCGGGTTGGCATTGCGGCTGCTACTTCTCCTTTTTGCAAATCCAGCCCATTCAGCCAAATGTTCAACTTCCTGAAAAAACTCTTCACCAAGAATGGTGAGCACGCCGGAAAAACCGCCGTCCGCACGAAAGTCGCGGAGACGCCGGCTTCCCGTCATCCCGAGGCCCACAGCGGTGTAGCCGTTGCTTCGTTGTCGCTCCGCGCGATTTTGGATCGGTTTCCTGCGGACTTGAAAGAGCAGGTGAATCAAATGCCCGCATCGGACGTGAAGGTCGTGCTTCCAGTCGCCGCGATCATGAAACAACTGCCAAGCGGGACGGTGCGCATGTCACTTGCGAGTCTCTACCGCCAGGCTCCGAGCGGGACATTCCGCAAAGAGCAGGCTGAGGACAAGCGGATGGTGGATGTCCCGCTCGCCGAGGTCTTCAAGACGGTGAACCCGACGATACTGAAACGGCGCGATGACCAGCGCAGCTACGAAGTGCCCGATGATGCAGTCGGTCTGTTTGACGACCAGAACTCGCGCCATGTGGCGAATCCGCAGGACGTTGCCGCGCCCGCCCCGGCCCCGAAGCCGGCAGCACCGCTACCGTCGCCGCTGGCCGCCGCCCGGCAGCCGGAGCCTCCTGTTCAACCTGCCGCGCAGGAGCGGAAGCTGAAGATGCCCGGCATCGCGCCCGTGCCAGCCAGCCAGCCTCCGGCACCGGCACCGGCACCGGCATCGTCGGCGCAGGAAAAGCTCAATCTCAGCGGCGAACTTTCGCTTCTTCTCGTCGAAGTCGCCGCCGGCTGGCAGGAATCGTTCCGCAACGAGCTGTCGGTGCTCCCCGGCGATTCCAGAATCCTGATCCCCGCAAGCGAAGTCGGTCCGTTGCTCCAAAAGGGCCGTGTGGCATTCTCGTGGGAGCAGATCCGCCGCTGGCTTACTCCGCCGCCGACGGGAGTGCTGAATATCCCCGATGATACCCAGTTTACGCTTCCGCTGAAAATCGTAGCTCCTGCGTTCGTCGCTGCGACCGGTGCCAGAAAGCGCGCGGCACAGGCGGATACGAGCCTTCCCGATTTCTTTGGCCCGGCTGCCGGTCGCGCTCCCGCGGCTGCAGCCGCGATGCCCGCCTCCCAGGAGCCTGCGCCGGTCGCCCGGCCAGCTGCCGAGGTCGCGCCGCAGCCCGCTGTGCTCGCGCAAGAGGCGCCCGCTGTTGTAGCGGCCCCTGCTCTGGTGCCGGCTGCGCTTTCGGTTGCCGCGAAGAGCGACCCGATGAACCTCCGCGAGCTGTTCGCGATGCCTGACAAGACAGACTGGGCGCCGAACGAGCTGGTGAAGCTTACCTGCGCGCTTCCGGGCGTCGCCGGCGTCGTTGTCGCGCTCGGCGAAGGGCTTGTCGTCACGCAGCGTCTTCCGGAGGGATACTCGGCGGATACGTTCGCTGCTTTCATGCCGCAAATTTTCGGCCGCATGGATCAGTACGCCGGCGAGATGCAGCTTGGCGCGACCAACTGCGTCACGCTCGACACCGACCACGGCACTGTCCGTTTCTTCCGGAACGGGAAACTCTTTTTCGCCGCCCTCGGTAAATCCGGGGAAAGCCTGCCTGCGGGACTCCACCTCGTTTGCAACGAGCTGGCCGCACAAAACCAATAACCATCCAGCCCAAAAAACATCATGGCCATTATCAACCGCGCAACCAAGGAGCTCCAGCTCAAGATCGTTTATTACGGTCCTGCAAAGAGCGGTAAAACCACCAACCTCGAGCAGGTTCACGAAAACGTCCAGGTGCCCGATCCGGCCGCCAAGGGCAAGATGACCTCGCTCGCAACGAGCAGTGATCGCACATTGTTCTTCGATTTCTTCCCGCTCGAAGCCACGACCATCAAGGGCTTCAAGACGAAGTTCTCGCTGTTCACCGTGCCCGGTCAGGTCATCTACAACGCGACCCGCCAGATCGTGCTCCGCGGAGTCGATGGCATCGTATTTGTCGCCGACAGTCAGTACGACAAGATGGGCGAGAATATTGAGACTTTCGGCCACATGGTGGACAATCTGAAGTCTCTCAACCTCAACCTCGACGACATTCCGTACGTCATCCAGTACAACAAGCGCGACACGCCCGACGCCGCGCCGGTCGAGTATCTCGAATACGTGCTCAACAACCGCGACGTCCACGTCCCGTATTTCGAAGCGGTTGCGAGCAAGACCGAGGGAGTTTTTGAGACCCTGAACATGATCACAAAGATGCTTATCCACAAGTATCTCAACAAATAACCCGGCAACCACCATGGCATTTCCACAACTCATCGAAGAAGACATGAATTTCTTCGACCAGGTCCTTCGGGATTTGGTCAGGAAAAGCGAGGCGATGCTTTCGATGATCGTCGAGAAAGCTGGCTACCTTATCCACCAGTACGGTTCCAGCGAATCGCTCGATACTGTGACCCTCGCGACCCTCGGCTCCAACGCGTTCAACGCCACGCACTTCATGGCGCAGTTGGTCAATGAGCACAACTTCAGCAGCATGTATCAGCAGGGCGAAACCTACAGTACGCTCATCCTGAACATCGACGAACACCTGCTTCTTGTCCTCGTTTTCGGCACGCAGCAGACGGTTGGCTCCATGAAGTACTACGCAGCACCCGTGGTGAAGGCGATTGCCGAACAGCTCAAAGTGGCCAACGCCCGCGGCAACATGGGCCTCGACCTTTGCGACATGAATCCGGACGACGTGCAATCGCTCTTCCGACGCGACGCGACGCCTGCCTGATACTCCTGCATCGGCAAAAAAGCATGCAGACATTTGCCCCCGGTCGCCTTCAGGCGGCCGGGGGTCTCTTTTTCCGGCGTGGCGGCTGGCGGATTTGTGAAAACTCCCCTTGCCACAAGGGGCTTGGGCGGCTTCTATCCACGCCCCGAGTTTTGCTCGCGTGGCGGAATTGGCAGACGCGTATGACTCAGGATCATATAGGGAGACCTGTGGAGGTTCGAGTCCTCTCGCGAGCACCATTTTTGGGGCAGACTGTTCAACGGTCTGCCCCTTTTTGTTTTTCAAAAAACCGTGGGAAATGTTGAACATCCCGGTGCCCTGCATAGTCTCTTTGCCCATGTCCGAAACACCCCGGCAACAACCTGACGCCGAAGCTGCGCCTCCGCAGGCGACGAATGCAGCCATCCTCGCTGCGCTGAAATCGAACCCGGTTTCCACTGCGATTCTCGGAGCGCTCGCGCTCGTTGTGCTGCTGTTCTACTTCCTGCCAAAACCCTTCATGCTCGGCAGCCAGTCCGCCGCGCAATGGATCGCGGCGAGCTGGAACGAGGAAAACGATCAGGTGCACTGCTGGGCAATCATCCCGATTTTCTTCGTTCTCCTGCACCTCAAGCGGGAGCAGCTCTGGGCGGCTGTGAAAGAGCCCTCGAACGCCGGCCTGTGGTGGGTCGGCGCAGGCATCGTCGCCTACGTCCTCTCCGTCCGCATGCTTCAGCCGCGACTCGCCATATTCGCGCTGCCGATGCTCATTTACGGCACGGTTATGTATTTGTGGGGGAAAAACGTCGCGCGGCTTTTTATTTTCCCGTGCCTGTTTCTGCTCTTCATGACGCCGATGGGCAGCGTTGTGCAAAACACCGCCGGCCTTCAGGCGAAGACGGCTACGGCGATTCGCGTAATGTCCACGATTTGTGGAATTCCAATCATCGTCGATGGCGCGATGCTTCGCTCACCCGATGGCCGTTTCGAGCCGATGGAAGTCGCTGGCGGCTGCTCGGGCATCCGGTCGCTCATGGCCATGCTCATGCTCTCCGCGCTTTACGCCGAGTTCAACATGCGCACGGCGCTGAAAAAGTGGGTGCTCTTTGGCAGCGCGATTGTCTTCGCCCTATTCGGAAACTTCGCCCGCGTGTTCTCCGTCGTCATTTTCGCGCGCTTCCTGGACCCGAAGACGGCGACCGGACTCTATCACGATTGGTCCGGCTTCGTCTTCTTCCCCGTTGCCGTCCTCGCCATGGTTGGCCTTGGCAATGTGCTCGACCGCGACTGGTCGGGCCTGAAGGCGAAGCTCGGCGAGTGGTTTGGCAAACAGCCCCCGAAGCCCGGCGGCCCGGCATCGCCCGCAGCCGGTGCGCCCGAAAAGCCCGCGAAAGGCCCCATTTCCTATGATTACTGATTCCAAACGCGCATCGGTGCTCCTCGCCGTGGTCGCGCTCGGCCTCAGCCTCATTTTCGTGCTGCCAAAAGGCCTCAGCCACCAGCCGCTCGGCGTCGTCGAAATGGCGGCAATGCCCGAGTACGTCGGCGCGTGGCGTGGCGAGGATCTCGAAGTCACCAAAAAGGAGCGCGACACCCTCGGAGAAGACACCGGCTTCGCACGCAAAGCCTACACCACGCTCGGTAACTTCCGTGGCAAGAAAGGTGAAATCCCGCCCAGCTACACTGGGGTCACCCTCTCTGTCGTCCTTTCCGGGCAGGACATGAATACCAGCATCCACCGCGCTGAGCGCTGCCTGCCGACGCAGGGCTGGAACATCGCGGACAAGCGCGAGGTTGCGATCAACGTTCCCGGACGGGGTTCATTCACCGCGACGCGGCTCTATAACACGAAGCTTTTCAAAGACGATGCCGGCCGCGCGGGCACGGGCCGGATGCTCAGCTACTATTGGTTTGTCGGTCACACCGAGACGACCGGTTCGCACTTCGAGCGGACGTTCATCGACATGAAAGACCGGCTCCTCTCCGGCTACAACCAGCGTTGGGCCTACATCACGGTAACCGCCACCGTCCCCACAGCCCGCGACCCCTCGAAACAAGGCGAAGTTGATGCGACTGTGGACGAAATGCTCCGCGAATTCATCGTCACCTTCTCGCCGAAGGCGGTGAAGGACACCGTGAAGCTGAAGTAGTACCCGGCGTTCGTGCGTGATTTACCCGACCCGCATTACAACCCCGGCGGGTGGCGGAGGACGGTGGAGTTGGACGATCGGCTTCTGGTTGTCCAGCGCGGGCCCTCGCCGTGGTTGTGCCAGCCGGTGTCAAAGCGCAGGCCGGCGACTTCGAGGAACACGTGTCCGGAGCGCGCATAGACGGTGATCCATTTTCCGCGACCGCTGCGACCGTATTTGCGGAAGCCGCTTGAAGTCATCCAGTCGCCGAGCAGGCCGGCTTCGCGCAGGACGTAGGAAGCGGCGCCGGAGCAATCATAACCGTCGTGATCGATGCCCTCGCAACGCCCGCCGCCGTAGCAGTAGGGAAGTCCGGCGATGCGATTGCCGGCGGCGATTGCAGCTTTCACCTCTTCGGGCGCGTCCTCATCCACCTCGGCCTGGCCGTTGACGACGCGGCCACCTTTGGACGGATCGTAGCGGTAATGCACCGTGCCCGAAGAGCACGCGGAGAGCATGAGCGAAAGCACGGCGGCGGCGATTGCGAACAGGCGTTGCATATGCCGGTAAATGCCCCGCCCCGGTGGCGAAATCCAGCATTCCTTCGGGCGGCGTGACTTTTTTCGCAGGGACGCTAGGCTGCCGCCCTTTTCCTGATGCAGATCCAAACAGCGGCATTCTTAAATCGATGAGCAGATCGCGCAAAAAACGCGGGTTTTTCGGCAGGCTCCGGCTGCTTTTCCTGTGGCTTGTGCTGGCCATGTGTGTGGCCGTTCAGGCACCTGTGTTTCCGCATGTGGTGCGCGGATTGGTCAAGGCGGAGGCGTGGCGACGTGGTGTGAATGTGAGCATCGGCGCGGTCGAGGCTACGGTCTTCGAGCCGATCGTGCTGCGCGATACGGTGTGGACGTACACTTCGCCCGCCGGAGCAGTGACGCGCATGGAAGTCCGGCGTGCGCGCGGATGGTTTTCGTGGAGCAACATTTTCCCCGAGCCTGCCGCGGGCTGGATTCGGTCGGTGGCTGCAAAGGTAGGCGCCGAGCCAACGGGCGGCAACGGCGCGTGCTGGCAGCGACTCGAGCTCGATGGCGTCTCGGCAAAAGTCGAAGTGCCGACTGCGGTGCCCGCCGAGAGTTTGCCCGGCGCGTCCGCGTGGCTGCGGTCGCACGTCACCGGCGGTAACATTCGCGGGCCGCTCTATTTTGATCTGCGGGATGCAGACTTCATCATCCAGCGTGGCGCGGAGTTCGTGCGCGTGGAGCGGCTGAAGTTTATCGCAAGCTCGGTCGAGCCCGGGAACCTCACTGCGGGACGGCTCACAATTAAGACGCCGTGGTTTGAGAAGACATTCCGCGAAGTCCGTGGGCGCACGGCGATTGATGGCGACAACGTCACCGCAGCGTCGATCGCTCTCGCGCCGGAGCTGAAAGTGCGCACGTTCACGCTGTCGTTTGCCGACCTTTCGAAAGGACGACTCTCACTGAAGACAACACTCGACGCGTTTGGCGGCACGCTGGAGGCCGAGGCCGGTAGCGTGCCCGCGGGCCGCGATTTGAGCGTGAGTGCGAACGGGCGGTTTTCGGCGATCAATTTCGGAACGCTGTCCACATTCCTCGGCATCAGCGAGGCGGCGGGCGGCATCATCCGCGAGGGCAGCTTTGTCTTTCACGGGAGTCCGCGCGACATCGCGCGCGGCGATACGCGGTTGCGACTTGAAGCGGACCGCATCCAGTGGGAATCGCGACAGTGGGATACGCTCACGCTCGGGCTCTCGATTGTGGACCAGCGCCTCGGTATTCCCGAATGCAATCTCAAGCAGGGCGCAAATGAGCTTTCGCTCAGCGGCACGCTCGCGATGCCGCAGGCGGGCGCGAAGTGGTGGGAGCTGCCTTTTGATCTGAAGATCAACGCATCCATCCGCAATCTCACCGAACTTTCCGCGCTGCTGCTCCCGGAGTTCACCTACACTGCGGGTGAGTTGTCGCTTCGCGGCACCGTAAGCGGCTCCGGCGCTAAACCCGGCGGCAGTGCCTTGTACGATGGACAGATTATCGTAAACGGCACCGGTCTGAAATACCGCACCGCACCGCTCGAACAACTCACAGGCGCGCTCGTTTTCAAAGGCCGGGAAATCCAGATCTTCAACGTGCAGTTTGAAAACGACGATGACTACCTTCGCGCCAACGGAGTCGTGAGTCTCGACGGTGGCGGCTTCGATGGACGCGTGCGACTTTATGTTGGCGACCTGAAGGCGTATGGCGCGCTGCTCGGGCCGCCGATTCTGCCCGCGCCGATTGCAGGCAGCGCCTCGCTGTCCTGGTCGGGCAAATGGACCGGCGATCAGCGCAAGGGTGATTTCACCGCCAAGGTCGGGCGCTTTCACCTGCTCGGTTCGAGCGCAACGCATCCACTCGATGCAGAACTCGCGGGCACGATTGAAAAGGAGCAGATCATTTTCGACCGCTTCAAACTCAACCAGAACGGAACCAGCCTCACCGCTTCCGTAGGCGTGGGCCCGAGCCTCGTGAACCTCAGCGGAATCCGCCTGCAAAAGAACGGCGAGACCTGGCTTGAAGGCGATGCGCTGCTGCCGCTCGACGTGTGGCAGCGCTGGCCCGAGGTCGATTTCACCAAGCTCCTGAATGAGGACACGGTCGGCCGTGTGCGGCTCACCGCGAAGAATCTCCGGCTCGCGGATGCCGCGCTCTTGAGCGGCTTTGAGTGGCCGCTCGGCGGTGTGGTGAACGGAAGCATCTCCGCGGACGGTGCGCTGAAGTCCCTGAAACTCGGCGGCTCGCTCACCATCGGGAATGCGAAGCTCCCGCTCGATTGGAAGGGCCGCATCGTCACCGACGCGGAAGCGGAGTTCACGCTCGAGGATCGGACCATCACGCTGACAAAAGCGCGCGGCCGCCACGCGACCGGAGACTATTCAATCTCCGGCAAACTGCTGATGGACAATCTGCGCGCGCCTATGGTGGAAGCCGCAGGCACCGGCACTCGAAGCGAGCAGCCGTTCACGCTGAAAGTCACGGGGCCCGTCGGCGCCGCAACCTTGGTTATCGAAGCAACGCCGCCAGCGCCCTGAAGCGCCCGGCGTCTTACGCTTTCCGGCGGCGGCGTCCGGCCAGCATCGCGAGGCCGCCGAGCAGCAGCGTGGCGCTGCCGGGTTCGGGGACTACGTTCAAAACAATGTCGTTGTTCGTGTCGGCCAGCGCGATCGTTGCGCTGAATCCGCCGACGGTTCCGCTGAGCGAGCTGCCGAGCGTACCGAAGACATCCTGCGTGCTGTCGAATAGCGTGTAAGTGCCCGGGCCGAATCCGCTGCCCGCGCTGAATGCGAAGTCGTCGAACTCAAGAACACCGGTTCCAATTCCAAACTGGCCGGTGGTGAGGTTGACGCGATCACTTGCGGTGCCGAGTTCAAAGACGAGCGACTGTGTGTTCGTCGCGTTCACCGCATCGCTGAAATCCAACGTGGTGCCGGTCACGGTGAGTGTACCGGGGCTTGTGCCCGGCGACAGCTTTCCACCACCGAGAACATAGACGTCCGCGCCGATGCTTCCATTTCCGCCGAGGGTTCCACCGTTCTGCACCTCAATGAGCGAAGCGCCGAGCGTGCCGGTGACATTGAGCGTGCCGACTTGAACGTAGGCATTGCCGATGATCGCGCTGATGCCGTCGAGCGTGAGCGTTCCTGAACCGATTTTCGAAAGCGTGCCGCTTCCGCTGATCGCGCCGCTGAACGTCGTGCTTGTGGCATTGCCGACGGTGAGTGTTCCGCTGCCGAGCGCGACCGTCGTGCCCGCATCGCCGGCGAGGCTCGCGATGGTTTGGTTCACGCCGTTCACATCGAGCGTGCTGCCTCCACTGAGGCTGACTGCCGTTGTCGCCGGGAGCACGTCGGTATTTCCGAGGCCGAACCACTTCCGAGCGATGTAGCTGTCGAGTTGCGTGCGCTGGGCATCGGAGAGAACGCCGTTGAAGACGAAAAGCTCGCCGATATCGCCGCTGGCAAATTCCGTCCCGTTCGCGAGGTAGCCGCCGCCAAGGCGCAGGCTGCTCGGCCCGACACCGCTGCCGGTGCCGAGGAGCGTGCCGTTTGAGTAATAGGCGGCTGCGCCATTCGCTGCGATGGTGCCGATGTGGAAGCGCGGCAGCGTGTCGGTGGACGCGAGTCCGCCGTTGTAAAGGAAGCCGTTGTTGAAAAATGCAGTCTCGCCGTTTCCTCCCCACGGTCCGAGAAGCCAGTTGTTCCCGCTGGCGGAGAGAAGCCGCTGGTTCGATGTGCCCGCCAGCCGCCCGATGTAGGCGACTGTGACGTCGTTTGCGAAGTTGAGCCCGTTGTTGAGCTGATCATTTCCTGCGGGTGTGAGCGCGTCGAACCGGATGACCTGATTGCCGCCCATGCTGGCTTCGAACGCGAGCGATGGTTCGTTCCCAGCCGGCGCGGTGAAGTTGCCGCTTGCGCCGAGCGTTCCTTTGTTTGTGACGCTGGTGATGACGCCCGCGCTGGTGTTGATGGTACCGCCGTCGGTCGCGTCGAGCCAGACGGCTGCGCTCGTCGGCAATGCGCGGGCACCACCGAGTTGCACTGTGCCTCCGCTGATGACCGTGCTGCCGGTGTAGGTGCTCGACTGCCCTAGCACGAGCGTTCCGGTTCCCTGCTTGACGAAGCCGAGGTTGTTTTCGTCCGGCGTGCTGCCGCCGAGTTTGCCGGAGTAATTGTTCGTGCCGCTCGCGATGTTCAGCGTGAGTACCGCAGCCGTGGGCGAGCCGTTGATGATGCGGCTGTTTGCGCCAGCGGGACTGGTCGTCGAGGAAAGGCCGGCAACGGTCTGATTGTTGCCGTTGAGCTTGAGTGTTCCGCTGGTTGTGGACGAACCGAGCGTTACCGTGGTGCTGGTAGGGAGCCGGTCCGCGCCGCCGCTGAGTTCGAGCGTTCCATTCTGGACACGCGTGACTGCGGAATAGGTGTTCGCGCCGCCCAGCGTCCAGGTGCCGGTGCCGGTTTTCGCGAGATTGCCCGCGCCGGAGATGATGCCGTCGAATTGCGCGGTGCCGTTGTCATTTCCCGCGGTGAGTGAGCCGCCGCCGAGCGCGATGCTTGTTCCGGCGACACCGGAAATACTGCCGGTCGTCTGCGTGACGCCGTTGATGTTGAGCGTCGCGCCGCTTGCGGTGAGTGAAAGCGTGCCGGTGGTCGGGAGCGGGTTGGCGGGCATAAAGCCGGTCCATTTCCGCACGAGGTAGGCTTCGATTGCACCGCGGTCCGCGTCGCTCATGGCGACCGGTGCGATGATGAGCTCGCCGATGTCGCCGGTTGAGTATTCCTGCACACCGGAAGTGTTGCCGCCGCCAAGCGCGAGACCATTCGGACCGAACGCGTTGCCGAGCGCGCCCATGCGTCCAAGTGCATTGCCGTACGTTTCGCCGATTCCGTCCCCGCGCATCACGCTCGTATAGACGTGCGGGTTTGTCGTTCCGGCTGCTTTCCCCGGTGCGAATCCGTTCTGGTAATAGGCAGTGTTCTCGCCGTTGTCCCACCAGCCGAGGAGGTAGTTGTTTGCGAGCCCGGAGACGAGGCGTTTGCGTTCGTCCACCGTGGCGCCTGCATAGCGGCCCGCGACGATGATGGTCGATGGACCGTTGGCGAGATTGATGGGGTTGGTGAGACGATCATAATTCGTCTGGTTCCCGAAGCCGACGACTGCATCCGCTGTAAAGCGGACCGTCGGATTCCCGTTCATCAAGCCAGCTCCGGCGGCACCGTAGCTCGGCTCCCGGCCCACCACGGCGCTGAAATCGCCTGTCGCACCGAGCGTGCCTTTATTCTTCCAAACGGAAATCGGTGTGCCGTCTGCGGGCGCACTGCCATCGGCTTCCGGGTCCGCGCCGTCGAGCCAGATGCCGAGATTTGCGAGGTTCACAGGCATCGTGGTGCTCGCGCCGAGTTGGAGCGTTCCGCCGGCGATGACCGTGCCGCCGGTGTAGCTGCCGGTTCCGCTGAGGACGAGTGTTCCACCGCCGGTTTTGGTGATGCCGAGATTGTTTTCATCCGTTCCGACGTCGCCGATTTTGCCGCCGTAGAACGTCTGCTGGCCGGCCGCGATATTCACGGTGAGCGACGACAGCGTCGGGCTTCCACCGAGGATGCGGTTGCCGAAATCGTATTGCCCACCGAGACCGCCGACCGTCTGCGTGGTTCCGTTCAGCTTGAAAGTTTGCGAACTGTTTCCGCCCTGCGACAGCGTCGTAGCGGAAGTGAACACGTTGTCCGCACCCGCGGTGAGCAAGCCTGCGCGCAACGCGACCTGTGCGATGGAAACCGGTGTCGGGATAATCGTCTCGCCTGCGCCCTGCTTGATGTAGCCGCCTGCGCCGGTCATTGAAATTGCGAGATTTCCGCTGCCGGTCGTCCGGTTTTCCTCAAGCCACGCGCCCGCATTGACGGTGACGTTGCTCGCGAACGCGGTCGCGTCAGTGAGGCGCAGGATGCCCGAGTTCACGGTCGTCGTGCCCGTGTAGTTTACGGTGGCTCCGATCAAGTTGACGATGCTGTCGCCGCTCTTCACGACGTTCCCCGCACCGGTGATTCCACCGTTGTGCCACCACCAGTTGCGGTTCGAGGCGTTCGTCACATCGAGTGTTGCGCCTGCAGCAATCGTTGTCGCCGAGGAAAGCGTGCCGCCGCCGCCGGTCGAACCACCAAGACCGAGACGGAGCGTGCCGTTGTTTACCGTGGTCGGCCCCGTCCAGACCTGGGTGTTCCAGGTGACGAGTTCCTGCGTTCCCGCGCCCTCTTTTACAATGCCGAGGCGTCCGTTGCCGCCTGGGTCGTTTGTCGGGCCGTTGCCTCGGTCGCGGATATGGCCGAAGTAGTTCTGAGTACCGCTGGCGACATTGATGGTGAGAGTGCTGTTCGTCGCAGGTGAGACGTCGCCTTCCACGAGTTGGAGCACGCCGCCATCCTTGCCCGGGAGGCTGCTCAGGCCGGCGACGGTTTCGTTGAAGCCGTTGAGATTGAGATATGACCAGCTTCCCGAGACTGCGCCGAAATTCACGACCGTCGTATCCGCGATCTGGTCGTTCGCGCCAAGGCGGACGGTCGCCCATTGACCACTGTCAGTCGCACCAATTCGCAGGCCACCCGCGATTGCGTTTCCGCCTGCGCGATTGAGCAAGAGGTTCATGATGTTCGTGCTCGCTGCATTCGAGTTGTCCACAACAACATCCGCCGTCGCCTGGCCGGTGAGTGCGAGCGAACCACTCGTGCCGCGGACGGTGAGCGTGCCGTTTGAAACGGTGCCTGCGAGCGCGCCTTCGATCGCGGCGGGACCTCCGATCACTTCGACGGTGCGGTTCGCGCCGGCAAGGTCGAGGTTGTTTACGAGCGTGGCCGTATTGTCCGCAGCGCTGGATCCGAAGAGCAGTTTGGAGCCTGTGGGAACGAAGCTGCCGGAGTTCCAGGTCAGCGTGCCTCCGCCGTCGACGCTCACATTGCGCGGAGCGCCGAACGCGGCAAATCCGCCGTTTCCGAGCCACTGCACTTGCGCCCCTCCGGTTCCGGTCGTGAGCGCAAAATCCGCGAAGCCCGCTTCAAGCACGCCGCCGTTGAACTGAATGTTGGAATTTGGCGAAAGCGATCCGGCTGCCGCTTCGCGAATCGCGCCGCCCGTGATGAGCGTCGGCCCACTGAATGTGCTCGCGCCGGTGAGTGCGGTGACGCCAGTGCCAGCGCGCGTAAGCGAAGTCGTGCCGGTGATGTTTCCGGCGAAGGTCGTTGCCACCGCGCCATTCACGGTGAGGATTCCGTTGCCGATGACTGTGCCGGGCACTGTGCCCGCCGCGCCGCTCAGCGCGCTGACGGTTTGATTCAGCCCGTTCAGATCAAACGTGCCACCAAAGGTCGCGCCGCCGTTTACGGTGAGGTTCGTTGCGGCCGGCAGACGGTTGTCGCCGCCGGAGATCCGAACGATGCCATTTTCCACGGTCGTCGCGCCGCTGTAGATGTTGCCCGCGCCGGTGAGTGTGAACGTCCCTGTTCCGCGCTTCGTGAGTGAAAGTACCGCGCCGTTCGGGCTGTCGGCGGCCTGCGAGGCATTGCCGAGGATGTTGCCGCCGTAAGTGCTGCTGCCGTTCGCCACGCCGACGAAAAGAACGTCGCCGCCGCCTGCGGGCTGGGAGTTCCAAATCTCGCCCAGACCGTTCAATTCATCCACGTAAATATCGTTTGCGCGTAAATCGAGCACCGCACCGGCGCTGATGTTCACATCCGCAGTGGAGCCGCTCCAGTTGCCGGTCACGTTATCGTTGTGAAGCCGTCCGCCGAGGATATTGATCGTGCCGGAGAAGTTCACCGCGCCCGTCGTTCCGAAGACGCCGGCTCCCGTTTTGTTGATCGTTCCTGCGCCGGAAATCGTCCCCGAGTTGTTCCAGCGTGTCGCAAACGGGATGGAGGAATTGATCTCCAGCGTCGCTCCCGCTGCGACGGTCTTCGCGCCCGCGACGAGACGCGAGTCGGTGAGACTCATCGTCCCTGCGTTCACGGTTGTCCCGCCGGTGTAAGCCACACCGTTTCCGCTGAGCGCGAGATTGCCAGCCCCCGTCTTTGCAATTCCTCCGGAACCGGTCACGTTGCCGGCGAACGTGCTGGAAGCATCGTTAAGACCGATGTTCAGCGTGGAACTGCCAAGCGACACCGTTCCCGTTCCAGCAATACTTTGGAGATTGTTGGCGGTATTTTGAGTCGATGCGAAGACGGTCGCGAATTGCAGCGTCGCATTGTTCAAAGTGACTGCCGTATTCGCGAGTTGCGTGCCCAGCGCCACGCCGCCGGCGATCACCAGCGAGCCGTTGTTGACCGTGATTGCGCCAGTGTAGGTGCTGTTGTTATTGCGAAGCACGGTTGCGAGGTTGTTGTTCGGTGTCGTGCCATCGGCGAGCGTGTGATTGATCGTCAGCGTCTGCGCTCCGCTCGATCCCAATCCGCCGTCCAAAAACAGCCAGCCCAAGCCTGTGCCGGCATTGGCACCTGCATTCTTCAAGTTGATGGCGGCCGTCGCCGCAGTTGGGCTCACTTTTCCGGTCCAAACCAGCCAACCGACGCCGCCTGTGCGGTCGAGATTTCCTCCGAGGGCGACCGTCGCCCCAGCCGGTCCCTGCCCGAAATTTCCCGTGTCGTTTAACTCCAGCGCCGCTCCGGCGGCCACCGTAGTCGCGGAGTTGAAATTCGTCGTCATGCTCAGCGCGAGCGTGCCCTGGCTTACGGTGGTGGTGCCGGTGTAGTTCACGTTGGCTCCGGCGAACGTCTGCTTTCCGGTGCCTATCTTGACCACGTTCAGGGTACCGCCACTGTTTACGTTATCGAAATTCCGCAGGTAACCGTTGTAGGAAAAATTAGCCGCCGTGTTGAGCGTGAGCGTCGCATTCGACGCGCTTCCGACCCCGATTCCTCCGTTCTGAATTACACCAGTGCCGGTGGTATTCGAAATACCGGCGAGCGTCTGGGTCGTGCCGAGAAGGTCAAATCGGGTGAACTGCCCTGCGGGATTGGCGAAGGTCATTACCACGCCCGGACCGAATTGCTCGTTTCCTCCCATACGCAGGTTCGGCTGGTTTGCAGTGCCGTTGCCCATCTGCACATTCCCGACGATCGCAAAAGCGCCGCCGGTTTTCGCGAGCACGAGGTTGCCGTTGTCCACAATCGTCGTGCCCGTGTACGTGTTCGATGCCGCGCCACCGAGCGTGAGCTGGCCTGCGCCAGTCTTGCTCAGATTGAAGCCCGTACCACCTACCACGCCGTTGATTGCGAGCGTTCCGGCGTTTACAAACACGCTGCTATTTGCCGCCATCGTCACCGAACCGCCCCACGTATTGTTGCCGGTCCAGCTTGCGAGTGCTCCGCGATTCCCGAGCATGCCCGTTCCGGAAATGGTCAGCGCTTCGTTAGAAATCACCGTATCGACACCCCCAAGATTCTCGAGTTGGAGCGTGCCGCCGCTTGCGACAACAGTACCATCCGCGGATGAGCCGAGCGCCGAATTATTCCGGGCAACGAGGAAGCCGGAGTTCACCGTCGTGACGCCCGAATAGGTGTTCGCACCATCGAGATAAACGCCCGCTGTGCCGGTTGCGGTCAGCGACAGCCCATTCGTCCCCGCGACGACGGCCGAGATGACGCCGAGCACGCCATTCCCGGTGATAGTTGGCGTCGCCGAGCCCAACGTCAGCGTGCCGCCCGTGATGGTGTGAGCGCTGTTGAACGTGATTGCATTCGCCGAAATCGGCGCACCGAGCGTTACTACACCGGCTGTTCCCTGAAAAATCGCGCTGTTTCCATCGGTCCACGCGATGTTGTTCGCGCCGCCGTCCGTCGTCCAGTTGCCGTTTGTGAGGTCCCACGTTCCTGCACCGCCGGTGATGGCGCTGTCGCCGGTTCCGATGGTGCCGGGAGTGATATCCCACGTGAGATTTGCTGCGTGTGCGGAGACACATGCGATTGCGGCTGCGAAGATTCGGGTGAAGCTGCGGTCGAGGACCGCGGGACGAAGTTTGATGTTCATGGGTATGCGAATTCTCGTTCTCCCGGAAGGGGAGTGGTAGGAGGCGCGTATGGCAAGCCGAAACTCCGGTCTATAAGAAGTTGCGCCGCCGGATTTGCGGCTTACATTTCGCGGCCTTACTATGCTTCGCCCTCGACACATCGCTGCCGCATTCGCCGCCTCGCTCTGCCTCGCCCATGGGGAAGTCGTCATTTCGGAATTTGTCGCTGAAAACGACGGGCATCTTCTGGATGTTGATGGTGCCAGTTCGGACTGGATTGAGTTGTATAACAACGGTGCGGCGGCGGTGAGTCTATCCGGGTGGTTTCTTTCCGATGACAGCCAGCAGCCCTTTTTGTGGCCGCTTCCGGCGATGACGTTGAATGCCGGAGAACGCCGCGTCATTTTCGCCTCCGGCAAGGATCGCCGGAATCCGGCCGCCGAGCTTCACACGAACTTCTCGCTCGGCAACAACGCCGGCGGTTATCTCGCCCTGCGGAAGCCGGACGGTACGTATCCTTCGCTCTTCAACGGATACCCGGCGCAGCGCGCGGATATCAGTTTCGGCGAGGGAAATGTCGTGGATTCGCAGGATCTCGTCGCCGCCAGTTCCACCGGAAAATACCTCGTTCCCGCCAACGGCACGCTCGGCACGACGTGGACCGCTCTTTCCTTCAATGATGCGGCCTGGACGGCATCGTCGTCGCGCATCGGGTATCAAGTGGGCGGCGCGAGTTCGAGCCAGCCCATCGCGTATTGGACGTTCGACGACACTACAGCGAACAACATCGCGACAGGACCTGCGGTGGATTTGCTGGGCGCCACTTATAACACCTCGTTTCCCGGCGCGATTGGCGAGGGCAAGTCGCTGGGCTTCACCCGGGCGCAAAGCCAATACGCTTCCGCGACGCTCGACGTCTCGGAGACCTCGTATGCGTCGTCCTTCTGGTTCCGCACGACGCAGGCGACGACTGGCCTGTTTGCAGTCGTGGACAGCGATCTGGGCACCGGCGGTCACGACCGGCACGTGTATCTCTCGGGCGGCAATATCGGCGTTCGCACGTGGAATAACGAGGTCATCGCATCGACGGGAAAGAACTACGCGGACAACCAGTGGCACCACGTGGTGCATACTTACGGATCATCGATTCCCGGGCAGCGCATTTACGTGGATGGCATTCAGGTCGCGTCGGGCGCGAAGGCGGCTTCGGACTTCAACTGGCAGAAGAAAATCAACATCGGCTTTTCCAATGACGCCGGTGCCGCGCAGTACCACGAGGGTCAGATCGACGACGTTTCGATTTGGAATGAAACGCTGAGCCCTGCCGCCGTGTCGATTCTAGCCAGCGGCACGCAGCCCGACATGCTTGCGGGGCTTACTCCCTACGTGACCACCAACTCGCAGACCGCAATGCGGAATGTGAACGCCTCCGTGTATCTGCGCCTTCCTTTCACCGTGAATCGTGTGACACCTTTCAATGCCGCCACGCTCAAGGTGCGGTACGACGACGGCTTCGTGGCCTATATCGACGGAGTCGAAGTCGCGCGGCGGAATGCGCCGGCCACGCCCGCGTGGAATTCAACCGCGGCGAGCGATCGCACAATCGGCGAAGCCTCGGTGCTTGAGAGTATCGATATCTCCGCCTCCGCCGCGTTACTCACGAATGGAAATCACGTCCTCGCGATTCATGGAATGAACGACACGGCGGGAAGCGCGGAGTTCTTGATCAATGCGGAGCTCTCCGGCGCGACGGTGACGTATGGGACTTCAATCTACATGGATCCGCCGACGCCCGGCACCGCAAACACGACCGGCTTTCTCGGCTTCGTGGCGGATACGAACTTCATCCCCAAACGCGGACTTTATTCCGCGGCGCAGAATGTGAACATCTCCTGCGCCACGCCGGGCGCGACGATTGCATACACGCTCGACGGCAGCGATCCTTCGCCGACAATCGGAACTCAGGTCCCGGCGGCGAACGCGGCGGCGATACCGACTGTGACACTGTCTGTTTCGGCGACCGGCTACATCCGCGCAATGGCTTATAAATCGGGCTCGGGCTTGCGTTCCACGAATGTCGATTCGCACACCTACATTTTCACCTCGCAGGTGCTCACGCAGTCGAACACGCCGCCGGGATACCCCACAAGTTGGGTAGGCCGCGCGGCGGATTACGCCATGGATCCCAATGTCGTGAACACCACGCTCCCTGGTTACAGCGTCGCAGAGGGACTCGTATCGCTGCCGACGATTAGTATGACGTCGCCGATCGCATCGCTCTTCAGCCCGACTGCACCGGCGGGAATCTATTACGACACCTCGCAGCGCGGTATGGCTGGCGAGCGGAAAGTGAGCATCGAGTGGATCAATCCCGACGGCTCGCCCGGCTGGCACGTTCAGGCCGGAGTGCGGCCGCATGGAAATTCCAGCCGCGGTCATGGCTTCACGCCGAAGCATCCGCTGCGGCTGAATTTCCGAAGCGACTACGGCTGGTCGCGCTTGAAGGAGGATATCTTCAACGGTGGCGTGAAGTCATTCGATCAGCTTTTGCTCCGCGCGTGTTCCACCGACTCGATGCCCGTCATTGATGGTGACGTTTCCGATGGTGAGCAGCGTTGGAACAACGACAAAGCGACATACATGCGCGACCAATACATGCGCGACTTGATGAATGCCCTCGGGCATCCGAACTGCCGCGGCGTTTACGCGCACCTCTACATCAATGGCCTCTACTGGGGTCTCTACAATCTCGCCGAGCGCCCGAATGCGGTGTGGTTCTCGACGACCTTTGGAGGTGACGAAACCGAGTGGGATGTGCTGAAGGATTTTCAGGAAGTGAACGACGGAAATGCGACCGCTTGGAACGAAATGGTCGCCATCGTGAACGACGCCGGCATCACGGACGCGGTCCGCTGCCAGAAGCTTCTGGGCAATAATCCCGACGGCACACGCAATCCCGCGTATCCGATTTACATCCACTGGCCATCGTTCCGCGACTACATGATAGCCCACATCGCGGCGGGCGCCGAGGACTGGCCCGATCACAACTACTGGGTCGGCCGCCGGCGCGGACCATTGAGCGAGGGATTCCGGTTCGTGGCGTGGGATCAGGAAATCTCAAATGATTCGCTGACGCGCACAAGCGGACGCGGCAGCGCGGCGCCGTTTGCATCGGTGGGCGACCCCGCCGTGGATGGAGGCTACACGTTTGGCCCGGCGAAGATTTACGACAAGTTCCGCCGAGCCGAGCCGTTCAAAACGATGTTCCGCGAGCGCATCCACCAGCTTCTTTTCAATAATGGCCCGCTCTCGCCTACGGGGCAAAAGGCGCGCTGGGCTGCACTGCAAACGCGGATCGACAAGGCAATCGTTTGCGAGAGCGCGCGGTGGGGCGATGCCAATGGCGAAGGCGCGAAGAAGCGCGAGACTACGTGGCTGAACAACATGAACTACATGAACGCCGCAGGCACGGGATATTGGGACGCAATCCTGCCCATCGACGTCGCACGCTTCCGTAGTGTGCAGCTTTATCCCAGCATCGATCAACCCACGTTCAGCCAGAACGGCGGCACGGTGCCGGCTGGCTTTCAGCTTTACCTCACGCACGCCGAGCCTGTGCTCTACTACACGCTCGACGGCAGCGATCCAATGAGTGCGACCGGCGCGCCGTCGCCGACAGCGCAGATCTACAACGGCGGTCTCACCACCGAGTCGCCTATTCCGGCAAACTCCGTGTGGAAATATCTCGTGACGGCGTCCGCACCCGTCTCGACTTGGAAAAATTCCGGCTTCAACGATTCCGCGTGGCCGTCCGGTGCAGGGCAACTTGGGTACGGCGACGGTGACGAAGGCACGGTAATCGGCTTCGGCGGCAATGCTTCGAACCGGAACATCACGACGTATTTCCGGAAGACCTTCACGATAACAAACAAGGCTTCGATTCAGTCTGCGAAAGCCCTCGTCCTGCGCGATGACGGCGCGGTGATCTACCTGAATGGAACGGAGCTGGGCCGCTCCAACATGCCGCCCACCTCGTTCGGAAATACGACGCTCGCTTCGAGCAATGTCACAGGTGCGGACGAGAGCACACTGTACTACGAGTTCACGATTCCGGTCGCGAGCTTGATCGAAGGAACCAACACGCTTGCCGTGGAGGTTCACAAATCGTCGGCGACCGAGGACGACCTGAGTTTCGACGGACGCGTTGACATCGTGCGGTCGAGCGCGGCGTCGGGTATTGTCCTTAACAGCTCGGGCACCGTCCGCACGCGGGCACGTACTGCGGCTTTGGAGTGGAGCGGAGTGAACAGCGCTTACTTCACCGTCGGCTCGCAGCCGCCGAGTCCGGCAAATGTGGTCATCAGCGAAATCCACTACAATCCGGCGCCGCCGGCACGGTCGGTGGAAACAGCGATCAGCACGAATCCCGACATGTTTGAGTTCGTCGAACTGATGAATGTGGGACCGACGACGGTCGATTTCACGGGCGCGAAATTCACCGATGGCGTCGTGTTCGATTTCCCAACCGGCTATACGCTTGCGCCCGGCGCGCGCTGCGTGGTGGTGCGAAGCGTCGCAGCGTTTGAGGCCCGATATGGAACGGGCCGCGCGGTTGCGGGAATTTTCGGACTGGTCGACGGAGCCCAGACGGGGCTGAGCAATGGCGGTGAAACACTGACGCTCGCGCTCACCGTGAACAACATCACAACGCCGCTATTCAGCGCGACGTATGATGACATCGCACCGTGGCCAGTCGCTGCAGACGGAAACGGTCCGTCGCTTGTGCTGCGTTCGCCTGCGCCGAATATCGATCACAACAACGCTGCAAACTGGACGGCAAGCGCGGACATCGGCGGAAGCCCCGCGCAGTCCTCCGCGCAGATGACCTTCGGGCAGTGGCGGACGGCATACAGCGATTCACTTTCTGCGGGTGGTGACGACGACGGCGACGGAATTCCGAACGCCCTCGAATACGCGCTGTCGCTCAATCCGTTTGTTCGAAACACGGGCGTGCTCCCGGCCGGGCAGTTCGTGAGCGACGGCGGGCAGACCTATCTTGCAATCACCTTCCGCCACCGCCCTGCGGCGGACCTCGCGACCGTGGCGGAGGTCTCGGACACGCTGGCCGACTGGAGCAGCGGCGCAAGTGTGGTGCTTGTCTCCAGCACCGATCACGGCGACGGCACTTTCACGCAGACGTGGCGGAGCGCCACGCCGTATGCGCCCGGCGGGATTAAGCAGTTCATGCGTATCCGGACGCTTGTCTCGCCTTAGTGGGGCAAGCGGACCGTTTTTGCGGGCTCGCTGCGCGTAGCCGCGAATTCTCGTGCTGGAAGGCATTCCGAAATTGCCAAGTCGCCGAGGCGCGGTGATTTTTGTCGCATGATCCGCGACGTCATCGTCCTTGGCGGAGGCACTGCCGGCTTCCTCTCCGCTCTCACTCTCAAGATAAAACTTCCGCAACTGCGCATCCGCGTCGTGCGCAGTCGCGAGATAGGAATCATTGGAGTCGGCGAGGGAAGCACGTCGGATTTGCCGTATCACCTCCACGGCTTCCTCGGTCTTGAACAAACCCGTTTCTACCGCGAGGCGCGTCCCACCTGGAAACTCGGTGTGCGGTTTGAATGGGGACCGCGTTCGCATTTCAACTACACGTTCACTCCGCAGATGGCTTCGCAACTCGAGGGCGTGCGAAAGACGCACGGCTACTTCATGTGGGACGACTTCGAGGACTGCGACATCAACTCCGCGCTGATGTCGCGCAGCAAAGTCTTCGCGCGACTTCAAAACGGGCTGCCCGACATTCGCCGCAACTTCGCCTACCACATCGAGAACGCATGGATGGTGGAGTATTTCGAGCGCATCGCCGTGGAGCACGGCATCGAGATCACCGAAGCCACGGTGGACCACGTGGAGCGCGGCGAAAAAGGAGTCGCCTCGCTCACGCTGAACACCGGCGAGCGCCTCACCGCCGACCTCTACATTGACGCCAGCGGTTTCCGCTCCGAGTTGCTCGGCAAGGCGCTGGAGGAGCCGTTCGACAGCTACGCCGATGCGCTCTTTTGCGACCGTGCAGTTGCCGGTGGATGGGAACGCGGCGCCGAGCCGATCCTCCCGTACACTGTCGCGGAGACGATGGACTCCGGTTGGGCATGGCAAATCGAACACGAGCAGCACATCAACCGCGGCTACGTGTATTCCACTGCATTCATCAGCGACGATGAGGCTGAGCAGGAGTTCCGGAAAAAGAACCCGTCCGTGAAGAACACGCGCATCGTAAAATTTCGCACCGGACGCTACCGGCGCTGCTGGGTCGGGAATGTCTTCGCAGTCGGGAATGCGCACGGATTTGTCGAGCCGCTCGAAGCCACGGCCATCTTCGTCATCTGCCAGGCGCTTCGATTTCTCGCCGGTGCGCTCGAGGAAAACGACTGCCGCATTTCACCAACCATGCAGGCATCGTGCGACCGCATCATCCGGAATCTCTGGGATGAAATCCGGGACTTTCTCGCGGTGCATTACCGTTTCAACACTCGGCTCGATACGCCGTTCTGGCAGGCCTGCCGGAGCGATGTCGCGCTCCACGGTGCCGAATCCATCGTGCAACACTACCGCGAAAACGGACCGTCGATGTTTGCGCAGCTCGACGTTCTGCCGCCGTCCACCAGCCTCTTTCAGCTCGACGGATTCTACACACTGCTGCTCGGGCAGAAGGTTCCGCACGATCGCCTTTACTCACCACCGCCCGCGGAGCTGGCGAAGTTCAACGATCACCGCATCCGCACCGCTGTCGCGAGCAAGGCCGGCCTCACCATTCCCGAGGCCCTCGCCTACATCCGGCATCCGCAGTGGACGTGGACGCCGGGATTTTTTGGCAAGTAAACGCGAAAGGCCCGCCGCCCGGTCCGAAGACAGGCGGCGGGCCCTTACGTTGTTCTGGAGCGAATCGCGGATCCGCGAATCGCCCTACTCCATCATCTGAAGTTCGCCACTCCGGATGACAAACACGCCCTCAGTGCGGTCGGTAAAGGCCGCCTGGATCACGATATCTCCGCGGGAGTTGAACGTGCGGCGCTGGCCGGATGAAGCGAACACGGACCGCAGCGCGGAGAAAATGCGGATGGCTTTTGGAGTGCCGTCCACATTGAGCGTCTGTCCTTCGCGCACGAGCGCTGCGAGGGAACCGTTTGCCTCAGGTCCCCACAGCCCGACATCATTCGATGAGGTGATGCCGCCGACACCTGAAGTGAGCTGTGCTACAAAAAGCACGCCGTTATCGCTGAGAGCCAGCGAACTGATTTTTTTGAACGTCGCGCCGGGAACGCCCGCGGGCGCTCCGCCGATGGTGGCGACCTCGGAGAGCGCGCCGCCGAAGTTGCTCCAGATGCCTTTTGTTTTTACCCCGACGTTCAGAGCCTCGCCGGCGAATGCGATGTCGCCGAAGTTGTTGAACACGGGATCGCCCAGCTTGCTCGCAATGCCCGACGCACCGAGGACTGTAAGCCCTTTGCGGACGACCGGCATTAGCGGACCGCCACCTGATTCGGCAAAAATGGCCTCGTTGTTGGCCGGTACGACGCCACCGGAACCGGTCGCGAGCTTCGCCGCAAATGCCACGTCTCCGGCGTCATTAATGGATGGCACCCCGAATGTCTTCCAGATTGCGCCAATTGGTTCGGCGGGTGTGGATGTTCCCGAGATGGCGACGATCTGGGGCACATTGGACGTGCTGCATACGACGATCGCCTGTTCGCGTGTGGCGAACGTGACCCGCGCGACCACCTCGCCGGAGCTATTGATCGAGTGGCCCTGGCCAGCTGCGCCGCTCACGGCGCGCAGTGCGTCGATGCGTTTCACTGTGAGTAATCCCATCGGGGGAACGGCGAGCATCTGACCCTCGCGGAGTAGAAGCTCGAGCTGTCCCGTTGAACCCACCGCCCACAGTCCTGTGTCGTCCACGCTGCTCACGCCGCCCACGCCCTGTTTCAGCGAACCGTAGAAGACGAGATTCGCGCGTGCCGGCAGTGCGACGGAGAGGAACTTCGAGAACTTCGCACCAGGGACGCCAGCCGCTTCGCCGCCCTCGCGGGCAACAAGCGTGAGGGTGCCATTCAGAGTCTGCCACACACCGGAGTCGTTATCTTTCGTGAGGGTGGTGGTGGTTTTGTCCGTGGCCTTCAGTTGCGCGTAGAACGCTGCTTCGCCGAAGTCATTGAACATCACATCCGCGAAGCGGCTGAAGACGATCGTACTATCCGTAACGCCCGCCGGCACAGATCCGGTTTGGGCGAGTAATTGTGGGCCGTTGGCATCGCTTGTAAACACGCCGATCGCGTTTGCCGTGGAGACCGTCGCGACGCCGCTGCGGAGTTTTGCGACAAATGCGGAGAATCCGTAGTCGTTCACCGCAGGTGCGCCGAACGATTTCCACTGCACGTTGAGCGGATCATTCGGGACCGTCTGGCCTGTCACTGCGATGAAGTCACGTTCGCGCGGACCCTGCACAGTGAGGTCGAACAGCACCGGGGTTGCTGTCGTGCCGCCGGACCGCGAGAGCGTGGTCCTCACTTCAATGTAGCGGCCCGAGATGGCTGAGAGTGCGGAACCGTTGACTACCGCCGTGAATGGAAGACTCGAAAGGCCGGCTTGCGAATTCGAAGCCCGCACGCTTACCGCGACGCCGGTATCAGCCGGCGTATCCGCATTCCAACTCACGGCATTCCAGGCGATGTCCGAAGTTCCTCCATCGTGCACAACACTCCAGAAGCCCTGCTGGATCGCGCCCAGCAGCACTTTTCCAGTCATGTCGCTGTAGTTGTAAGGACCGGCACCGGGCCCGAGGTCCACCGTCAAATCGATCTCGCCCAATCCATCGGTACCGCCGGACGGATTGATGCGGACGGTGTTGTTCGAATTGAAGTTGGTCACCCACACCTTCCCGAACGAATCCACTGCAACGCCTGTCGGATAGGCGCCGGTGCTGATCACCTTCCGCACGTTGCCGGCGTTGTCGAATCGCACGACATTCCCCTGAGCGCTGTTCGCAACCCATATGTTGTCGTCGACCGTCACGGCGACACCGCGGGTTTCACTGCCGCCGGTCGATTTCGGAAATCCCGCGACTACCGTACCGGCCGGCGTGATCTTGGTGATTTGCCCGCCGTAGCCGGAGTTCCAGATGTTTCCGGCGCTGTCGATGCCCATCCCGTATGATTGGGAAACTGGAATCGCGGTGCCGGTACCGGTCGTCGTGTCATAGCGGAGAGTGGCATTGTGACTGATGCTAGACGACCAGAGGATTCCGTTACCATCGATCAATCCACCGTAGCCTCCCGCGCCAAATGTTCGGGCGTCAAACGTCGCAAGTGCTGCGCCGTTGTTTCCGTCGAGCTTGTAGAAGCGACGCAAATCAAACGGATATCCGCCAACCCAGACGTTGTTGTCGCGGTCCACGGAAAGGTGCCGACATCCGGGCGCATCCTTGAGTCGCTGGTAAATGAGAATGCATTCGTCCTCGGCGTCTTCCACCGGCGCGGCAGCCATTGCGGGCCCGCCACCGTTTCCGTCGGTGACATTGTTCCAGTTCAGGATATTCCCAAGGCCGCGCGAGGTGCGAATCAGTCCGTCGCCGTCGCGATCCACTGCGGTGCTGTATTGAAACGGCGGCTTCAAATACTGCCCTTGCGGGTCCGCGACAAATCCACCCTGACCGTCCGGATAGCCGCGCGTGCCTCCCACGACGACGCCGATTTTTACGACCGAGCCGTAGCCGAATGTCCCGTCGATTGAACTGCCTTCGTCGCGGCTTCCCACCCACACGTTGCCCGCAGCGTCCACGGTTGTCCGCGATGGATTCTTTGCGAAGCCATTCGGCGACATGAGGTATTCCCCGAGGACTGCTCCGGTGGAAACGTTGATTCGCGTTACGGTCCCGCGCGATGAGCACGCCACCCATATGAACGGGAAAGTCCCCGTTTCCGAGTTGAGCTGCAGCTGATCGTTGGTGGTGTGATTAACGTTCACCAGCAGTCCTTGATCGAAGTCGCTGTTGAACGTGAAAGTCCGGCTCGCAGAGTCGGCCTGTGCCGGGCTTTGCAGTCCGGCGATTGTGGTGATGAGTGCCGCTGCGACGAACCGCAGCTTGCGCGATACGAGATGAGTCTTCATGGCGTGGGAACTCTATGCCCATTGCATATCCGATCTCTCCATCGATTGGCGGCAGCGGTGCGCCGATTGTCACGAACCCGCCGGAGTATCCATCCCGGTCGCTGCTCCGCTCCGGTATCTCCCAACTCGACAGACGGGCTGGTAATCCGCAGATTCCGAAGGATGAAATCACCGCTCGTCGCCGTCATCATGGGCAGCAAGTCCGACTGGGAAACGATGAAGCATGCCGTGGAAATGCTGGAGCGTTTCGGTGTGCCGCATGAAAAGCGTGTCGTCTCCGCGCATCGCACGCCGGACCTCATGGCGGAGTTTGCGAAGGCGGCCGCGGGCCGCGGTATTCAGGTCATCATTGCCGGCGCCGGCGGGGCTGCGCATCTGCCGGGAATGGTCGCGGCGCACACTCATCTCCCGGTGTTCGGAGTGCCTGTGCAGAGCAAGGCGCTCAGCGGGCTGGATTCATTGCTCAGCATCGCACAGATGCCCGGTGGCATTCCCGTCGGCACGCTCGCAATCGGCGAGGTCGGTGCGAAGAACGCCGGTCTTCTGGCCGTCAGCGTCGTCGCGTTGCATGACGCAAAGGTCCGGAAGGCATTGATCGCCTTCCGCAAAAAGCAGACCGACGACGTGCTCGGGCAGACGCTTCCTTAAACCGTCGGAATCAGCGTCTCGAACGCGCTCTCGGAGTAGGCGGCTCCGGGGCCGTATTTGTTGTCTGCATCGATATCGTTGCGCGAATCCGTGCCGGTGCCTCCGTCTGCGGTGATGTTTGCCATGAAGAGGACGCGGTTGTTTTTCGAGCCCTTGCCGACGAGGAGCGTATCGTCGCCGTCTCCGAGCATGATCGTCGCGAGTTTGCGGAAGAGCGACGCGCCAAAGGTTGCGTCGCGTTCGATTTCCACGGTGTCACTCCCACCGCGTGTGTCGATCGATACTGCCCCGCCGGCCGAGAGGTTGTCGATGTCCACGCTGCTCCCACCGTTCGAGAGAAGCATCGAGAGTGGGCCGCTGATACTGAGGTTTGTGAGCTTGATCCGGTCCACGCTCGACGATGAGGCCGCCGTGGAATCGATGGTGAGCGGGCCGTTGAGCTTCAGAGCGCCCGGCAAACCGCTGCGACTCGTTACTTCCACGCCCTGCGTTCCGACGGTTGCCGCGCCGGGATTAAGCACCACCGCGCCGGTGATGAGCCCGTCGGCGTCAATCGTCGCGGTATCGGGATCATCGCCGCCGTTAAAAGTCACACCACCCGAAATCGCGAGCGTGTCGGCGCCGATGTCGAGAACGTCCGCACCGGCGCCGCCGTCGAAGGACACGCCTCCCTTCAAGACGAGTCGGTGGGCTCCCGAAAGATCGAGCCGGTCGGCCTCCGTTCCGCCGTCGAAACGCACGCGGCCTGCGGCGGTGAACGAACTCCCCTTGATATCGATTTCATCAACGCCCGCGCTGCCGGTCAGCGAAACCGATATTCCCGCGAGTGAGCGGCCAATCGAAACAATGCCGCCATCCAGATCGAGCATGTCGTTTCCGCCGGCGCCGTTCATTTCCACCGAGCCGAGGAGCGTCACCTTGCTGCTGCCGATTGCGAGCCGATCCAGTGAGCTCCCGCCTTCATAAACGATTGAGCGTCCCTGCGCATCCCGTCCGATCGAGACGGTGCCCTGACTGCCGAACTCCAGGCGGTCCAACCCGCCGTTGCCGGTGAAGACGATTTCGCGCCCAATCTTCAAGTTCGTATCGGTCGCCATGGTCAACACGTCGGGCCCGGCGCTTCCGGTGAGAACGACGCGGCCGCCGACGATGGAGGAAGCGGCGTCGAAGGAGAACGTGAGGCCGTCGGCGGAGTCGTTGATTTCAAGATTTCCGCCGATCGAGGCGGCGAGGCCGTCGAGCTGCACGATGTCGATGCCGGCGCCGGTGTTGAACGTCGCACCGCCCTTTACTGCGAGGCCCAGTGTTTCCACCGAGTCCGAACCCGAGCCCATGTCCACGGCGAGCGATTTCAGGGAGCGCAGGTTGATCAAATCGAGCGAATCGTCTCCGCCGCGCAGCTCCACGGTGAGCTTTGCGATCGGCCCGACCTCGAAGCGCTCGTCGCCAGCCACGTTGATCGACGTATTTAAGAATCCCGCATCCTCGCGGCCCTCCACGCGCCATGTCGTGGGGCCGGTTTGGAAAATCGCGACAGCATTGGAAGCGTCGTCTCCCGTGAGGACCAGTTCGTGCGTCACGGCGTCATACGTGGCCATCACAAGGCCTGCCGGTGCGATTCGGGATTCGAGTGCTTCGATTGGAGCGTGAGTGATCATATCCCGCGAGCCTGCGGCGAACCTTTGACCGTGTCCGTCTTTGAACCGTAACCGGCGGGATACAAATTCGTGTGAACGAGGTTCTCCCCTTGCCTCCGTGGCCGGCTTCGCTACTTCAACGGCGCAATGAATATTCTCGTCACCGGCGGAGCCGGATACATCGGCAGTGTCTGCGTGGAGCAACTTCTCAACGCGGGCCACGGCGTTACTGTTTTCGACAATCTTTCCGAGGGTCATCGCTCAGCGGTCGATCCGCGGGCGAAGCTCATCACCGGCGACCTGCAAACGCGCTGCGACATCGAGGACGCGCTCGAAGCCACGCGCCCGGAAGCGGTGATGCATTTCGCGGCAAACGCGCTCGTCGGCGAGAGCATGACGAATCCCTCAAAGTATTTTCGCAACAACGTCGTCGGCGGCATCAACCTCCTCGACGCCATGCACGCCGTCGGTTGCAAGCGCTTCGTCTTCTCCAGCACCTGCGCCACGTTCGGCGTGCCAGACCGGATGCCGATTGATGAGACGCTCCCGCAGCGCCCCATCAATCCTTACGGCGAGAGCAAGCTCATGTTTGAGCAGGTGCTTCGCTGGTATAGCGAGATTCACGATTTGAAATACGTCGCGCTTCGCTACTTCAACGCCGCGGGCGCCAGCGAGACTTATGGCGAGGATCATCGCATCGAGACGCATCTCATCCCGAACGTGCTGAAAGTCGCGCTCGGACAAAAGGAGCACGTAGAGATCTACGGCACCGATTACCCGACGCCGGATGGCACGTGCATCCGCGACTACATCCACATCCTCGACCTCGCGCAGGCGCACATGCTCGCGCTCACCGCGCCGCAGAGCGCGAAGTACAACCTCGGCACCGGCGGCGGTACGAGCGTGCGCGAAATCATCGCGACTTGTGAGAAGGTCACGGGCAAAAAAATCGCCGTCGTTGAGAAGCCGCGGCGTGCGGGTGACCCGCCACGCCTCATCGCAGGATCAGACAAAGTGCGCGCGGAACTCGGCTGGAAGCCGCAGTTTCAGGACGTCGAGAAGATCATCGCCAGCGCGTGGGCGTGGCATGTGAAGCACCCGAACGGCTACGGAGATTAAGGCAGCACTTCCTCGCGGGTGCTGATTCGCGATTCCATCTCGGCGCGCTTTTGCGGGAGTTCATCGCTCTGCACGGCTTTCATCGCGGCGAGAAGGTCCGACGCTTCAAAGACTCGGCCGACGCTCACGTAGTCGGCTCCGGCGGCGTAGAGCACGGGAACGGCGGCCAGCGTTTCGGCGGTGACGAGGATCTTTGCATCAGGTGCGAGTTCGTGGAGCTGGCGGACGAGCTTCTCATTCGTCGTGCCCTTCAGCAGCGATTCAGGCACGGAGCACACAATCATCTGCGCCGATGCGATGCCGGCGTGGACGAGCGTGTCGCGCTGGCTGATGTCGCCGTAAATCACCCGCACGCCCCGCTTTTGAAGTCCCTCGCGGGCCACGGGGCTGAAGTCCACGACGGCGAGGTCGTCGAGCAGCTCCGGTGCGTGCGCGCGAATGTCCGCGAGTAGCGAGCTCGCGGTGCGGAAGAATCCCAGAATCACGATGCGCGCTCCAGCGCCGTGTCCGCCGCCGCCGTGGTCCTCGCCGGCGTGATGCTGGTGGTCGAGGTCCTTCAGTCCGGTCCGCTTCAACACCGGAACGAGCCGCCGTGCGAGGCCGTCGCTCTTCATCATCGCCGTGGCGCTCAGCGTGGCGAGCAGCACGAAGGAAAGTGAAGCCATGCCTTTCGTCTGGTCGGAAATGTGGTGCGATGCGACGCCGAGCTGGAGCACGACCAGCGAGAACTCGCTGATCTGGCTGAGATTCAGCGCGGGCAGCACGCTCGCGCGAAGGCCCTGGCCCATTGCGTAGAGCGGTGTGAAGGTCGTGAGCCAGCGGCTGAAAACCACGAAGGCCGCGAAGCCCAGCGCCCAAAGAACGATTTGTGTATCCGGCATCGGGATGGTCATCCCCAGACCCACGAAGAAGAGCGTGACAAAGAAATCGCGCAGGCTGGTGACTTTTGCGGTGACATCGAGTGCGTACGGAAAAGTGGAAAGCGAGACGCCGGCGACGAGCGCGCCCATTTCGCGCGAGAGCTTCAGCCACGAGCCGAACTCGCCGAGCAGGAAACACCACGCGAGCGCGCCGACTAGCACAAGCTCCGGCATTCTTGCCACGGCTCTGAAAATCACCGGGAGAATGTAGCGGCTCGCGAGCATGGCCGTTCCCACGAGCACCACGACGCGCACGAGCGACATGCCGACGACCGAAAACTTCAGTTCATTCAGACTCGGCTGCACGGCGAGGACAAGGATCGCGAACAGGTCCTGCAGGACGAGCACGCCGAGCG
>SXGQ01485885.1_pt1 | contig 35102 bp, 38 predicted proteins | sample 3178371 | NCBI WGS metagenome assembly SXGQ01 (sample SAMN11356859, study PRJNA531348) | freshwater metagenome | isolation source: freshwater sample F1-20 | place: China: Fuxian Lake, Yuxi | collected 2017-12-25 | reverse complement strand
TGCTCATCTAGACGCTACAACCGTACTATCAAGACAAATTGCAGAATTAGGTATTTATCCAGCAGTAGATCCTTTAGATTCAACTTCAAGAATACTTGACCCAAGAGTAGTTGGTGAAGATCATTACAGAGTTGCACGTGATGTACAAAGAATTTTGCAAGCTTATAAGTCATTACAAGACATAATAGCAATTCTTGGTATGGATGAATTGTCGGAACAAGATAAACTTACAGTAGCAAGAGCAAGAAAAATTATGAGATTTTTATCTCAACCATTTTTTGTTGCAGAAGTTTTTACAGGCTCGGCTGGAAAATTAGTTGATTTAGATTCAACCATTAAAGGTTTTGATGCAATCTGCAAAGGAGAATACGATCACTTACCAGAATCAGCATTTTATATGGTTGGTCCTATTGAGGAAGCAGTGGAAAAAGCTGAAAAAATGGCACAAGACAACTAATTAGCAATGTCTGAAAAATTTAATCTAGAAATAATTAGCCCTGATCAAACTCTTTTAAAACAAGAAGTTAAACAAGTAACCTTACCTGCCTATGAGGGTTTGATGACGATTTTAAAAGATCATATTTCTTTAGTTACCTTTTTAAGGCCTGGGTTTCTTGAAGTAGCAGACGACAATAAAATTGAAAAATTTTATGTTGAAGAGGGCACGGTTGAGTTTTTAAACAATAAACTTTTAATTCTTTCGTCGTCTGTGATCAAATTAGATAAACTTACAAAAAATATGATTACGAAAATTCTTGAAAATTCTGAGACTCTTTTACAGAGTCCCGATATTCAAGACAAAGATAGATACACTCTAAACCACAAACTTGAAGCTCTTAAGCAAATTAATTAATAAATTTTTTTAATTCTTTTACAATTTGTTCATAAATATGCTTTTTAAAAAGCACAATAAGCTCTGGAAGTTTTTCAATATCAACCCATTGCCAATCAATAAATTCTCGGTGCTTTGTGTTTATATTTATTTCATTATCATCACCTAAAAACCTGACTATAAACCATTTTTGTTTTTGACCTCTGTATTTTCCTTTCCATATTTTTCCAAGTAAGTTTTCAGGTAGTTCATATTCTAGCCATTGATCAAACTCTTTTAAAATTTTTATATTTTTTATACTAGTTTCTTCTACTAATTCTCTAGTCATTGCTTTAAGCAATGACTCCTCGGCATCTACTCCACCTTGGGGCATTTGCCAGTTATTATAGGGGTTATCTGCTCGTTTACCAACAAAAACTTTATTTTCTGAATTAAGAACAACTACACCAACTCCAGTTCTAAGAGGGAGTTGTTTATTTTTCATTGTTAGGATTTAAGTAGGTCAACTGCATACTTTAATTGATTATCAGTATCAGTATTTATTTTAAAATCATTTCCAACTTCTTCTACAAAAATATCTGGCGAAACACCCACTTCTGAGATTGATTTACCTGATGGTAAATAATATTTTGATATAGTTAATCTTAGTCCTCCTCCATTCTTAAGAGGGACAATAGATTGAACTGAACCTTTTCCGTAGGAGTTTTCTCCTAAAATAATTGCTCTTTTATGATCCTTTAATGCACCTGATACAATTTCTGCAGCTGAAGCAGAACCATTATTAATTAAGACAATTAATGGTTTACCATCAATATTGTCACCTTTTTTAGAAAAAAATCTTCTTGTTTCAGTAATTTTTCTTCCTTTAGTTGAAACTATTTCTCCTTCATCCAAGAAAAAATCTGTTATATTAATAGCTTGCGTTAACAACCCACCGGGATTATTTCTTAAATCTAGAATGTAGCCCACAAGCTTATTATTTTTTTCAAAACTATTAATATTTTTAAATAATTGTTCATCACTGTTTTCATTAAAAGATTTTAATCTTAAATATCCAATTTCTTTTTTATTTCCAATTAGTTTAGCTTCAACAGATTTAACTTCTATAATTGCTCTAGTAATTTTAAATTCTAAAGCATTTCTTACATTTTTTCTTCTAACTGTTAATTTGATACTTGAGCCAATAGTACCACGCATCAGTTCAATAGCTTCAGTTAAGGTTTTGCCTTGAACTTGTTCATCATTAATTTTAACTATGTAATCTCCAGCTTTAATTCCAGCATTTGCAGCTGGAGTATCATCAATGGGAGAAATTACTTTAACAACACCAGATTCCATTCCTATCTCTATTCCAAGGCCACCAAATTCGCCTTTAGTATCAGTTTGCATTCCCTCAAATGATTTTGGACTCATATAAGCAGAATAAGGATCTAAAGATTGTAAAAGACCATTAATAGCAGAGTCCATAATATCTACCTGGTTAACGTCATCCACATAATCTTGTTTTATAATCTCTAAAACTTCACCAAATAAATCTATTTTTTCATAAAGTTCATTTGAATTTTTAGAGTGAAGATAATTAATGCTTAAGAAATTAATTAAAAATATAAATAAAATAAAAAAATTTCTTTTTCTCATAATGATGCTTTTTCCTTAGGAATAGGCTCTGACCACATTTTTTCAAGATCGTAAAATTCTCTTTTTTCTGGATTAAAAATATGCACTATAACATCAACAGCATCAACTAATTTCCAATCAGCGCTTTCTCTTCCTTCAATTCTACAATTATCTACACCTATCTTTTTTAATTCTCTAACCAAATTTTCTGACAAAGATTGTAGGTGTCTTGTGGAAGTACCTGAGGCAATTATCATATAATCTGCGATATAAGATTTTTTTTTAAGATCAATGGACACAATATTTTTGGCTTTATTATTATCTAAAATAATTTCAATTTTTTTCTTAATATCTGATATTTTCATTAAAACTAAGCTAATTTTTCTCTAATTTGTGTTGAAGAAATATTGATTGGTTTATTTTTAATAAAAATAATTTTTTTCAATTGTTTAGTTATAGCAGATTTTCTAACTTTAATATCATAGTCCTTTCGGAAAAATACTACTATTTTTATTAATTTTGTTAATAGTTTCCAATTCTTCCACTTATGCAAATTAATAAGATTATCCGATCCAATAATTAGGAAGAATTCAGTTTTTTTATTTTTTTTATTTAAATACTTTATTAAATCTATTGAGCGATTAGATTTTATTTTATCTTCAAAATATTTAACTTTTATTTTTTTTATCTCAGATGTTAATAGTTTACTTTTTTTTATTCTTTTTGATAATGAAAAAAAAGTTTTTTTTTTAAAAGGATTCTGTTCTGTTACGCACCAGTAAAGTTTATCTAGTGATAATTTATTTATAGCTATTTTTGATATTTTTAAATGCCCTTGGTGTGGTGGGTCAAAACTTCCTCCCAAAAGTCCAATTTTTTTTCTATTAGATCTAATCATTATTGATTAAGACCTAATAGTTCCATTTCCTGAAACGATATATTTGTAAGAAGTTAATTGATCCACTCCTACTGGCCCTCGAGGTGGTAATTTATTCGTTGAAATACCAATCTCTCCACCAAAACCAAATTCACCACCATCAGCAAATTGTGTAGAAACATTATGCATAGCAATTGCACTGTTTACACCTTTTAAAAAAATTTGTGCAGTTTTTAAATTATTTGTAATAATACTATCGGTATGCATGGTGCCATATTTTAATATATGCTCTTTTGCTTCATGGACTCCATTCACTGATTTAATTGAAATTTTTGCATCTAAATATTCTGTTTTCCAATCAGTTTCCTTTGCTAATTTAAATTTATTTTTAAATATTTGATTAATTTTTTTATCTACAATGATTTCACACCCTAAAGATTCAAGTTTATCTATAATTGGTACCGCATGTTTTCTTAATGATTTAGAATCTATTAATAACGTTTCAACCGCGCCACATATACTTGTTCTTCTCATTTTAGCATTAGCAACTACTTTTGTTGCCATAGATGTGTCGGCATCTTTATCTACATAAATATGACACAGCCCCTCAAGGTGTCCAATTACATGAATTCTAGAAAGTTGTTGGACTTTTTTTACAAGCTCTTTCCCACCTCTAGGAACGATAACATCTATGTATTCTGACATATTAGAAAGTAAAAAATTTACAACATTTCTATTTTTATCTTCAATAAATTGAATGCAATTTTTATCAATTTTATTTTTACTTAAAGATTCTCTAAATAGGTCAGCTAATATTTTGTTAGAATTAAAAGCTTCTGAACCACCCCTTAAAATAGCACAATTACCAGATTTAAGACTTAAAGCAGATACATCAGCTGTTACATTTGGTCGACTTTCATAAATTATTCCTATTACGCCTATTGGAGTTGTAATTTTTTTAATTCTGAGACCATTGGGCCTTCGCCAATCTTCTAAAGTTTTATTAAGAGGACTTTTAAATTTAATAATCTCATTTATAGAGTTTCTTATTCCATCAATTCTTTTTTCATCCAATATAAGTCTATCTAATAAATATTCTCTTTTTGAAAATTTTACATCTTTTAAATTTTCTTTAAGAATTTTTTTTTTATTTTTTAATAAAAGCTGGTTATAGGTATTAAGGACTTTATTTATTTTTTTTGAGTCTATCGCATTAAGTTGAAAAAAAGCTTTTTTAGCATTTAGCCCAATTTGTTTTAATTTATTCATAATATAACCATATCGTCTTTATGAACTATTTCTGACTTACTGGCATATCCAAGAATATTTTCTATTTGATCGCTCTGCAAACCTTTAATTTTATTTATTTCACTGGATGTAAAGGAAGATAAAGCTCTAGCGATATCAACATTATTATTGTCGACAATTAATATATTGTCCCCTTTATTAAAAGTTCCTGAAACTTTTGTGATACCTGCTGGCAGCAAACTTTTTCCTGATTTTAATGCTTTGCATGCACCTTGATCGATATAAATTTTTGCCGACTTCGACAACGAGCTTATTATCCACTTTTTTCTTGCATCTAAATTAGAAATTTTTGGTACAAACCATGTAAATAATTTTTTTTTAATAATTCTTTCAATAGGATTAAAGTCACTTCCATTTGCAATCAACATGTTACAACCTGCATTCATACAAATTTTAGCAGCCTCAAGTTTGGTTGTCATGCCTCCAGATCCATAAGCATTAATTTTTTTATCAACTAAATTAAAAATATTATTATCAATGACTTCAACTTTTCTAATTAAACTTTTTTTGTTTGAAACAGTTTCATAAAGCCCATCAACATCCGACAAAATTATTAATAAATCTGCTCCAATAATTTGAGCAACTCTAGATGCCAGTCTATCATTGTCACCATATTTTATTTCCGAAGTAGCGGTAGTATCATTTTCATTAACAACAGGTACCGCCTTAAGTTTAAAGAGGTTTTCAAATGTTCTTCTCGCATTTAGTGCTCTTCTTCTTTGCTCAGTATCATCAGGAGTAATAAGAATTTGTCCTATTTTAATTTTATTTCTTTCAAATAGTTTCTGAAATTCGTTTATTAAATAAATTTGTCCAACAGATGCTACAGCCTGACTCATTTCAAGCTTAACTTTTTTATTTTTTATTTTTAGATAACTTTGTCCAAGCGCAATTGCTCCAGATGAAACAATTACAACTTCTTGCTTATTTTTTATTAATTTTTTAATGTCATTGATTAAACTTTGTAGCCATTTTTTTTTAAATTTACCTTTTTTATCAACTACAGTTGACGATCCTAATTTAATAATTATTTTTTTAGCTTTATTTATGTACATTTTTTAACAATATCTTTCTTAAATTAACTAGGTTTTTATCAGCAACCACTGAAATTGCCTCAAACTTTTTTTTTATTTTTTTTTTAAAAATTTTCAATTTTTCTTCTATTTCTTTTTTTTCAAACAAATCTGATTTATTAAATACAATAATCTCTTTCTTTTTAGTTAAATTTTTATCATATTTAGATAATTCATTTCTTACTTTTAAATAATTTTCTTCAATTTTTTCTTCAGATAAATCTATTAAATGTAACAATATTTTACATCTTTCAATATGGCGAAGAAATTTATCTCCAAGTCCAACTCCTTCATGTGCACCCTCTATTATTCCAGGTATATCGGCTAGAGTAACTTCTTTATTATCATAATAAGAAACACCTAAGTTAGGATCTAAAGTTGTGAATGGATAGCTTGCTATTTTAGGTCTCGCTCTAGTTATAGCTGCAAGTAAACTAGATTTCCCAGCGTTTGGCATGCCAATTATTCCAACATCGGCTATAATTTTTAATTGAAGCCACACCCAAAATTCTTCACCCAATTTACCATTTGTTTTTTTTGTTGGTGCCCTATTAGTTGAGCTTTTAAATCTGGTATTACCAAGTCCATGTCTTCCTCCCGCTGCCACTAAATATCTTTCTTTATTTTTAGTAAAATCATAGATTAAAGTATTATTATCTTCTTCGTAGATTTGAGTGCCAACTGGAACTTTAATTATCAAATCTTTTCCAGCCGCTCCTGTTCGTTTTCTTTTAGTACCAATATATCCGTCTTCAGCTTTAAAATGTTGAGCGTATCTAAAATCAATTAATGTATTTAAATTTCTTTCCGATTCAAAAACAATTGAACCTCCATCCCCTCCATCACCTCCATCAGGTCCTCCAAATTCGATAAATTTTTCTCTTCTAAAGCTAGCTGATCCCGATCCTCCATTTCCAGCTTTAATATAGATTTTTGCTTGATCTAAAAATTTCATTGTAGATTTTTAAAATAAATAACTGAGGTTATTTATATGCTTAATTGGGAATAACAGAAACAAATGTTCTGTTTAATTTCGATTTTTTAAATTTAACTTTACCTTTTACTAAAGAAAATAAAGTATGATCAGTACCCATGCCGACATTTTCCCCAGCATGAATACGCGTTCCTCTTTGTCTTACTAAAATATTTCCTGGAACAACAGTTTGGTCACCATATATTTTAACACCAAGTCTTCGGCCCTTACTATCTCGGCCATTACGCGACGATCCACCAGCTTTTTTTGTTGCCATTTAATTTTTCTATTTTTTTAAATCTTTTTTAGTAGTTTTTTTATCTTGAGTCGACACTTTTACTTTCAAATCAATTGGTTTAGCTTCAGCTATAATTTTTCCATCTTTAGACAAGATTTTTGTAATTTGAATTTTTGAATGCCTTTGTCTATGTCCATTCATTTTTCTTGAATGTTTTCTTCTTCTTTTATGAAAAACTAAAACAGTTCTATCTTTAACATTATCTAGTAATTTGGCCTCAACAATAGCTCCGTCTATATTTGGATTTCCAACTTCTGTAGTTTTACTATCATTTAATAATAAAACATTTTTAAATTGAATAGTTTTACCTATTTCAGCATCCAACTTTTCTATCTCTATAATTTTACTCGCGGATGCCTTGTATTGTTTCCCGCCTGTTTCAAATATTGCAAATGACATAAATTTTTTTTTAAAAATTAATGCAATATAACTTGAAAGAATTTTAAGTCAAGGTGATACCGCTAAAAACCATCCTTGAAATCTCGAAGTTTTTTGAATATTTCCGCCTCTGATGCATTTTCCATACCTAAAGATTTTTTTATTGCAGGCGTATTACATCTCAAAAAAATATTTGTATTTAATTCTTCTTCAATAGAGACGGGTAATGTTGGTTCTTTTTTTATTATTTTTGAATTTACCCATATTTTTTTCTTTTTAAGAAAATGATTATTGGAATCAATTTCTAAACAAAAGTCTAGATTTTTTTTCGTATATTCGTGACCACAATAAATATTAGTATCTTTTGGTAAATTTTTAATTTGGTTAATTGACCCTAGCATCTGCGAATAAGTTCCTTCGAATACCTTGCCACATCCCAATGAAAACAATGTATCCCCAGTAAAAATAATTTTTTCTTTAATAGAGTAAAAACAGATATGACCACTTGTGTGCCCAGGAACCAATATAATTTTAAATTCAACATGTCCAAATTTAAAAACATCATTATGTTTCAATTTAATATCTATACCGGGAATTCTTTTTTCATCTTTTGATGAACCTATAATTTTACAATTATATTTTTTTTTTAATTCTAAATTTCCACCTATATGGTCAAAATGATGATGAGTATTAAGTATAAAATCAATTTTATTGAATTTTTTTTTAATAATATTATCAATTGGTTTAAATTCGGAAGGATCAACAACTCCAACTATATTAGTGTTAGTATCTTGAATTATGTAACTGTAGTTATTCTGAAGACAAGAAATAATATTAATCTTCAGCATTTTAACTAATTAAAAAAATACCAACTTCTGATAATAAGTTTTTTATTTCTAAGTTAATTTTAAAAATAGAAGATATTTTTTCACTATTGATTCCAATAACTCTATCAATTCTAATTTTTTTTTTTTCACAAAATTTATAAAAATCTTTTATAGAACACATGTGTAAATTAGGAGTGTCATACCAAGAGTACGGCAGAGATTTAGTTATAGGCATTGTCCCAAAAAATAATAATTTAGCTCTAACTTGCCAGTAACCAAAATTAGGTATTGAAATTACTACTCTATGACCAATTCTTAATAATTGTTCGAGTACATCTTCTGGCTGATTAAATGCTTGAAGGGTTTGACTTAAAATTACAAAATCAAAAGCTTTATTAGGAAATTGATTAAGCTCAGTTTCTGCATTTCCCTCAATTACTGGCAGTCCTTTTGAAATACATATTTTAACATTATCTTTATTAATTTCAATGCCTCTAGCATTAATACTTTTTTCATCAATAAGTGCTTTCATTAGAGTTCCGTCACCACAACCCACATCAAGTACTCTAGATTGAGATGGAAGAAAATTTGCTATAATTTTAAATTCATTTTTCATTTTTAAATATTTCAAAATTTGAGTCTAAAAATCCTTTAATAGTTTTTAAAAATTCAAGTTCTTCAACTAAAAAGGAGTCATGTCCTTTATCCGTATTAATTTCTGCGAACGCAACATTAGCTCCAGAAGCATTTAAAGCTACTACAATTTCTTTGCTATTTTTTGTAGGGTATAGCCAGTCTGAAGAAAAAGATATAACCAGAAATTTAGTTTTATGATTTTGGAATGCCTCGCTTAAACCATTTTTAAATTGTTTAGGTAAATCAAAATAATCCATTGCTCTAGAAATATAGAGATACGAATTTGCATCAAATCTTTCAACAAACACTTTGCCTTGATGTCTTAAATAACTTTCAATTTGAAAATCAGCATCAAAAGTGAATTTGTAATCTTTTTTTTCTTGAAGTTTACGACCAAATTTTTCTTGCAAACCTTTATCCGACATATAAGTAATATGTGCAGCCATCCTTGCTACCGTAAGTCCATTTTTTGGAGTTTGTTTGTCTTTATAATAATTACCTTTACTCCACAAAGGGTCGCTCATAATTGCTTGTCGAGCCAGCTCATTTAATGCAATTTGCTGTGCATTATGACTTGCGGTAGTAGCAATTGGTACAGCAGAAAAAGTTTTTTCTGGATATAAGGTGCAAAACTGCAAGAGTTGCATCCCACCCATTGAGCCACCTAAAACACTTAAGAGTTTATTTATTTGAAGATGTTCTAACAAAGATTCTTGTGCTTTGACCATATCTCTTATTGTAATCACTGGAAAATTTAATCCAAACGGTTCATTACTTTCTTTATTAATGCTCTTTGGTCCAAATGAACCCATACAACCGCCCAAAACATTTGCACATATAACGAAATACTTATTTGTATTTATTGCTTTTTCAGGACCTACAGCAGTATTCCACCATCCTTGTTTATTGGTTATCGGATTGTTATTTGTAACAAACTGATCGCCTGTAAGAGCATGAAAAATTAAAATAGCATTATTTTTTTTTTCATTAAGGTTGCCATATGTTTCATAAGCAATAGGAAAATCTTTTATAGTTTGACCACATTCTAAAGCAAGTGGTTTAGTTATAATTATTTGTTTTATATTTTTAATTTTATAGTCCATATAAAAAAAAAGCCCAGCTAAACCGGGCAGGACCCTATTTAGCGAATTTTACTTAGCGCCCGCAATTTGGCTAAATCAGCGCTAATGCTTTGTACTAGATGAGATTAGAGTTGTCAATTTTATAAGAATTAAAAATGAAGATAGAAATAGTAAAGCTTTTTAGATATGAACTTAAATAAATTATGAAACTACCCAAACCTAAAAACCTTGATGCAGAAAAATATGTTGCTGGATTAAGTTTATTTAAACAGAAATTTGCTAAAATTAAATTATCTGCAAATGAATCTGCTCTAGGCCCAAGCCCAAAAGCTGTTAAAGAATATATTAAAGTTGCGAAAAACTTTAAAAGATATCCAGATTCAGATGGTACTTTTTTAAGAAAAGTCATAGCAAAAAAATTTAAATTAGACGTAAATAGAATTATTCTAGGTAATGGTTCAGATCAAGTCTTTGAACTTATTTGCAAAGCTTTTTTAAATAAAAACGACGAAGTTGTAATGTCACAATATAGTTTTATTATTTATAGAATATATAGCAAAATTAATTTTGCAAAACCAATATACGCCTCTGAAAATAATCTTACTTGTTCTGTAGATAACATTCTCTCGTGTGTTACCGCCAGAACCAAAATCGTTTTCATTGCAAATCCTAATAATCCAACAGGAACTTATATAAGTAAAAATGAAATGCTAAGATTAAGAAAAAAATTAAGAAGCGATATTTTGTTAGTAGTTGATGATGCTTATTTCGAGTATATAAATTTTAATGATTATGAGAATGGACTAAAATTATTTTCTAAATCTAAAAATGTTATAATAACAAGAACATTCTCAAAAATCTATGGTCTTGCTGGTTTACGAGTAGGTTGGGCACATTCATCAAGAGATATAATAAATGCTTTATATAAAGTTAAACCTCCTTTTAATGTTAGCCGGCCAGCGTTATTTGCAGCTTCAGTTGCTTTAAAAGACATAATTTGGCTCAACAAAGAGATAAATCATATTAGAAAATGGTCAAAAAAGTTTTACGAAATATTTGAACAATTAAATATTCATACAAATAGAACTAGCGTAAATTTTTTGTTAATTAATTTTGATAGAGTTAAAAAAAATTCAAAACAAGTTTTTTTTGCATTAGCTAAAAAAGGAATTTTATTAAGACAAATGGATGTATACTCTTTAAAAAATTCTTTAAGAGTTACCATTGGCAATAACAAAGAAAACTTAAAATTAATATCTGAACTAAAAAAAATTCTTAATGTTTAATACTATATCTATAATTGGCTGTGGTTTAATAGGATCTTCAATTTTAAGAGCAATTCAAAACAAAAATTTATCTAAAGAAATTAAAATTTTTGATTTGTCAAAAGACGTAATTATATATCTAAAAAAAGAAAATATATGTTCAAATATTTCAATAGACATTAGACAATGTGTCAGAGATTCAGATCTAATAATTATTGCTACACCCTTAAGTAGTTATAAAGAAATAATACTATCTATAAAGGATGATTTAAAAAAAGGAACTATTCTAACCGATACGGGGTCAGTTAAAAAAGAAGTTATGAAAATTATTCATAATATGAATTTAAAAGATATTAATTGTATACCTTCTCATCCTATAGCTGGGACAGAAGAAAGCGGTCCAAAAGCAGGATACGCAGATATGTTTGAAAGTCGTTGGTGTATAATTTCGCCACCAAAAAATGCGGCTGAGCAACCAATAAAAATTTTAAAATCATTTTGGGAGGCCATTGGAAGTAAAGTGAAGATAATGACCCCAGAGGAACATGATGAAATCTTATCTTTAACCAGTCATTTACCGCATGCTATTGCTTACAATATTGTTAGAACTGTAATTAATGTTGAAGATAAATTAAAACAAGAAGTTATTTTGTATAGCGCTGGTGGCTTAAGAGACTTTACAAGAATAGCAGCATCAAACCCTTTGATGTGGAGAGATATTTTTTTAGATAATAATGAAAATATTTCTAAAGGTATTGATAAATTTACTGAAAAACTTCAAGAACTTAAAGAAGCTTTGAATGATAAAAATGGAGATAAACTTTATAAAATTTTTAATTCTACAAAAGAATTACGAAAAGAAATTATTAAAGCTGGGCAAGATACTAGTAAGCCAGATTTTGGTAGAAAAAAAGATTAAGAAAATTTTTTCATTTCAGAATAAATTTTTTCTTCAAGTATTTTAATAAAAGCGTTTTTTTCTATTCCTGGTTTAATAGGTTCTAAAAAAGATATATGTATATCTCCAGAATATTTTAAAAAACTATTTTTAGGCCAAATTTTTCCAGAGTTTAACGCAACAGGTATGCAATGCAAACCAAGAGAGTCATAAATTCTTCCCACGCCTTTTTTAAAAGGAACTATTTCATTAAATTTAATTCTTGTTCCTTGAGGAAAAATTAAGAGAGGTCTGTTATTTTCATTAATAGATTTTTTAATTTTATCAAAAAAATTTAAATTTTCTTTTGTTGTTTTTTCTCTAATAATTTCAATTGAACCAATTTTTTTAAGATACCAACCAAATAAGGGAACTTTTAAAAGTTCTTTTTTAAGAATAAAAATAGGGAAATTAAGTGGCGCTTGAAAAACAAAAGTTTCAAACATGGATTGGTGTGCAGACGCGATAAAAAATTTTTCTACTTTTTTTAAATTTCCTAGTCCATGAAAGATAACTTTAGTATTTAAAAATATTCTTAATATGAGGATAATATAATAAGCTAAAAATTTACCGCAATATAGAGCCAATTTTGCAGGTAGGAGTAAAGTGGGTATAGCAGATATTAAAACTAATATTATTCCTAAATATAAAAAAAAATTAAAAATTAAAGATCTAATAAATTGCATTAAGCGTTTATTAATTTCAGCAAATCCTGTCTTTTTCTTATAATTTTAAATTTATTTTTATTAACAAGAATTTCTGAAATTAACGGTCTTGTATTGTAGTTGGAAGACAAAGAAAATCCATAAGCACCAGTATTTGTAATAGCAACAAAATCTCCTTCACTTATCTTTTGATATTTTTTATATTTTGTAAATTTGCAAGTAGACTCACAAATAGGCCCCACAAATTCTAGAGGCCCAGAAAATTTTTTAGACATTTTATTTACAGGCACAATTTCATGCTTAGCATCATAAAGAGCTGGCCTCATAAAATCATTCATACCTGCATCTAAAATAATAAAATATTTATTAGGACCTTTTTTAATATATTGAATTTTACTTATCAAAATTCCCGAGTTTCCAACTAAAAATCTTCCAGGTTCAAAAATAATATTACAATTTAATTTTTTTTGAAATTCATGCACTAGTTTTGCATAATGGTTTAAATTAATTTGCTTATCGTCTTTATCGTAGGTGATTCCAAAACCTCCACCAAGATCAATATATTTAAGTTTTATTTTTAAATTGTTTATTACTTTTAAGAAAATATTTAATGTTTTTTTGTACGGTACATCTGAAAGTATCTGACTTCCTATGTGTACGCTTAAAGCATCAACTTTTAAATTTTTGAATTGTTTAATATTTTTATAAAATGTATTAAAATTTTTTATTGAAATACCAAATTTATTTTCAGATTTACCAGTTGAAATTTTTTTATTTGTTTTTGCATCAACGTCAGGATTTAATCTAAAGCCAACAGATATTTTTTTATTAAATTTTTTTCCTATATTATCAATTAATTTTGCTTCACTTTCAGACTCAATATTTATTAACAATATTTTTTTTTTAATAGCTAACTTTAATTCTTCCTCGGTTTTTCCCACTCCAGAAAAAACTATTTTATTTGTTTTAATGCCTGCTTTTATAGCTTTAAGAAGCTCACCACCTGAGACAACGTCTACGCCAGCACCTAACTTTCCAAGTATTTTAATTATTGATAAATTTGTATTAGCTTTTGCAGCAAAACAAATAAGGGGCTTTGTATTTTTAAAACTTTGGGCTAACTTTAAATAATTTTCTTTAATTTGATTTTCAGAATAAATATAGAAAGGTGTTTTATTTTTTTTAGCGAGATTTAAAACTGAAGACTTTTCTACAAAAAGTTTTGAGCCAGAATATTTTATATGAGCCATGTATTTTAAGATAGAACGATAATTATTTGTTTATTTTTTCCTTGGTATTTAGGATCTGATTTTTTGCCACAACTTTCTAATATAAATAAACTTATAACTATGAAAAAAAAAATTTTCATTTAATTTCGTTTTTATATTTTTTTATCATTTTCTTTATATTATTTGTAGAAGTTCCACCATATGAATTTTTAGAATTCATTGAATGAGTTACATCAAAAATTTTTAAAATATTTTTATCTAAATCCTTATGGAATTTTTTTAATTCTTCCAGAGATATTTGATCCAAAGTTTTATTTTTTTTCTCAGCAAAATTAACAAGCAATGAAGAAATATTATAAGATTCTCTAAAAGATAATTTTTTTTCTTTCACAAGATAATCTGCGAAATCAGTCGCGGTAGTAAAGCCCTGGTTAGCCATTTTATACATTCTTTCTTTTGAAACTTTAAGATTTTCTATTAGTTCATAAGACATTATTAAAGAATCTTTCAAGGTATCATAACCATCAAACACTAAAGCCTTATCATCTTGTAAATCTTTAAAGTATGACATTGGCAAACCTTTCATGATTGTTAAAATTGAGTTTAGTTTTCCGTAATTTATTCCAACCCTTCCTCTAATTAATTCTGCAGGATCAGGATTTTTTTTTTGTGGCATAATTGAAGATCCAGTTAAAACGCTATCATTAAATTCAATTAATTTATAAGCTTCAGAATTTAAAATAATAAAATCTTCTGCTAATCTCGATAAGTGCATAGCACAAACAGCTGCTGCATATAAAAAGTCAATTGCAAAATCTCTATCAGAAACAGAGTCGATTGAATTGTCGGTAGGCTTTTTAAATCCCATTTTTTTTGCAGTATAATTTCTATCAATTTTATAAGATGTTCCAGATAGAGCAGCTGAACCCAAAGGAGATTCATCTAAAAGATTTAGATTATTTTCAAATCTTTTTTTATCTCTTTTTAGCATTTCATAATAAGCTAAAAGATAATGTGCAAAAGAAATAGGCTGGGCATTTTTTAGATGAGTGAATCCAGGCATAACAGTATCAATATTTTTATCAGCATTTTTTATTATTATTTTCATTACATTAGAAATATCTTTTAAGATATTTTGAGTTGATTCTTTTACCCACAATTTAAAATCTGTAACTACTTGATCATTTCTAGACCTTGCGGTGTGCATGAAACCAGCGGCAGGGCCTATAATTTGAAATAATTTTTTTTCTATATTTAAATGAATATCTTCATATTTCTCTTCAAAAATAAATTTACCATTATCAATTAAAGATTTTATCTTTTTTAAACCTTTAATGATCTTTTTACCTTTATCTATAGGTATAATTCTTTGTCTCATAAGCATTTGTGTATGAATAGTTGAAGAAAAAATATCCTGTTGATAGAGTCTTTTATCTACATTAATGGAAGAGCCAATTCTTTGTAAAGATTTAGAGATTTTACCTTTTAATCTTTTTGACCAAACTGTTTTAATTTTATTTTTCATTTTACTGTGTTAATTTTAATTTAAATTAATATGAAAATTAGTAAATCTTTTAAAATCTATATACACGTATTTGTTGCTTTTTTCCTAGCCCAGCAACTTCTAAGTGAAACAAATTACTCTAAAAATATAGTACTTCACAAGGAGCCCTTAAAAATTAAAGAATTAAAATTTAAAGATTTTAATTTAAATGATGTGGATTTAGCTGGCAAAAAAGGCAATATCATGATTTTAAATTTTTGGACAACTTGGTGTGTTCCTTGCAAAAAAGAGATGCCGTCTTTAGATAGATTAGCAAAAAAATATCCAGAAATTTTGATTTACGCAATAAATTTAGAAAAACCAAACCAAGTAAAAGCAAAAAAATTTTTTACTGACTTAGAAATTTCTAAATTAAATATTTATTTTGACCCTGAGTTTTCTTTAGTTAAAATATTTAATATGCGGGGCATTCCCACAAGTATTCTTATAGATAAAAATGGCCAAGAATTTGGAAGAGTTATTGGCGAAGTAGACTTTTATGATAAATCTTTTACTGAACTTTTAAAAAAATACCTTTAATTTTTAAAAAAATAAGCAAGAAGGACCAAAACTATAATTGCAATAAATTGTAAAAGAACCCGGAGTTGCATTAGTTTATTGGAATATTTTTTACTGGTGTCACCTCCTTTAAATAAAGTATAAATACCTAGCACTAAAACAATTGCAACAGCACCTAATAAAATAAAACCTATAAAATTGAATAAAAAATTAGACATAAATAATTATTAATTAAATATCATGAGCTATTCGTTAAACACAACTATTTTAAATCCTCATTCAAAGGAAAAACCAAAAAACGCTGTAATTCTTTGTCACGGTTATGGCGGTGACGGGAAAGATATTTCTTTATTGGCAAGTTATTGGAGAACTTATTTACCTGATACATTATTTGTTTGTCCAGACGCACCTGAAAGGTGCGCAGTCAGCTCTGCAGGGTTTCAATGGTTTGATTTAATGGACCAAACTAAAGACCAAGTTCTTGTAAAATCTTTAGTAGCTGAAATTAAGTTAAACACTTTAATAGATGAAGTTATAAAAAATAATAATCTCTCAAGTGAAAAAGTTGCCATAGGGGGCTTTAGCCAGGGTTGCATGATTAGTTTACAAACCGGAATTAAAAGAAAAGATAAAATCAATTCAATAATAGGGTATTCTGGCAAAATTATTGATGAAAATCATTTAAAGAACAACATCAATTCTCGTCCAAATATATTGTTAATGCACGGGGACAAAGATGAAATCGTCCCAGTAAATTTTTTACTTGATGCAAAAGATTTTTTTATTAAAAATAGTTATAAAATTACAACAAAAATTTTTAAAAATTGCGAACACCGTATTCCAATAGAAGGATCAAGTTTAGGATTAGAGTTTCTAAAAAATAATTTGTATTAACATTATTTAACCGCAACAATTTTATAACTTGAAATCATTTTAGTAATCAGGTAGTTTTTTTTTATGATTATTTCAGTTAATGAAAAAGTACCATTAGAAAAGTGTCCTGCTTTAGTTTTAAATGCAGATTTTAGACCACTAAGTTATTATCCCTTGTCATTATGGTGCTGGCAAGATGCTGTTAAATCAGTTTTTTTAGATCGAGTAACAATAGTTTCGAATTATAAAAGAAAGATCAGGAGTCCTTCTTTTGAAATGAATTTACCAAGCGTCATCGCGCTTAAAAATTTTATTAAACCTTCAGAGAATCCTAATTTTACAAGATTCAATGTCTTTTTAAGAGATAAATTTACTTGTCAGTATTGTGGAAATAAAAAAGATTTAACTTTTGATCACTTGCTTCCAAAGTCAAAAGGCGGTCAAACAGACTGGGAAAATGTAGTTACAGCTTGTTCAACCTGCAATGTTCAAAAAGGAGGAAAACTTTATTTGGATTGTGATCTTATATTAGTTAAAAAACCTTTTAGACCTACCGTTGATGATCTACATAAAAATGGTAGAAATTTTCCTCCTAATTTTTTACACGAAAGTTGGATGGACTATCTTTATTGGGATATTGAACTTGAACCTTAATTAGATTTTTTCAGAAATTTTTATTGCTACACGCGAAGATGTTTTAATTATTTTATCTAGTAATCCGTATAAACCATCTTTAGTTGCACCATTTTTATAAGCAATATCTTTATGATTTAATTCATCATTTCTAAATTCATTAATCTTGTTTTTTAATTCTTTTTCATCTTCTTCGAGTTTGAAGGTTTGTCTCTTGTAATGATTATCGATAACTTCTTCGATTGATGCGGTACAAAGCATTGCAGCTTTCTCTCCTAGCATTGCTGTTCCAAAACCTAAAGATAACCCAAGTAAATCCCAAACAGGAAGTAGTTTTGTAGGTTTGATGTTTCTTTTTTGAATCTCCTGCACAAAAAATTCATAATGTTTTTTTTCATGTTCTTTCATTTCTTCAATTTTTTTTTTTTAAAATTTCATCTTGTTTGAATGTGTTTAGAGCTAAAAGTTGTCCTTCATAGATTTTGATAGCTCCACGTTCACCCGCATGGTCAACTCTTATAATTTCTTCTAGAATTTTTTTACTAGTTGTTGACATTGTTATTTATAAAATTAGTGAACTTAAATTTTTTCATAATTTATAGCTGTTCGAAGTATAATAGTGCTTATTACAAAAGATACAATTGTATTAAATGAAGCAAGCGAAAGTCCAAAAATCTTAAAAGTTACATCTTTACAGCTTACACTTTTCGTCTCTAATTTTTTTAAAAGATCTTGAGCAGATATAGTTTCTCCACCGCTTCCCAAATTACACATTAAAGATTCATTAATAAAACCTTGTTCTATACTAAGATGATAAAAAGAAATAATTGTTCCAAAAACAAAAAAAAGTCCTATAGAAATTAGAATCATTTTTTCATATTGTCTCAAATATAAAACTATAATTACGAGAATAATACTAGCCAAATAAGGAATACGTGAAATTAAACATAGATTGCACGGAGGGTGCTTTAAAACATACTCAACGAAATAAGCAAAAAGTAATATCGATATGCAAAATATTAAAATTCCTATAAACAGGGATTTGTTTTTAATTGAGGCCATTATCTAAATAATAAATATAAAATTCCTACTATTACTACAATAAATATTCCAGCAATCGTAAACCATAATGTACCTTTTTCGTTTATTAAATTAGCAAATTTATAGCCATATAAATAAGAGAGATATGAAACTATAAAAAACCTTAAACCGCGCCCAAAAACACAAATAAAGAAAAAAACAACAATATTAAAACCAACTATTCCACTTGCGATAGTAAACAACTTAAAAGGAAGGGGAGTAAAAGCTGCCAAGAACATAACTCCAAGCCAAACGATGAATCCTTCTTTCGAAGACATTTTATTTTGTAACTCAACAACTTTTTCCTCATAACCATAAAATTCGATAATAACCATTGATAGATCAAGAAATAAGACCCCAAGCATATATCCTACCAATCCTCCTAGAACTGAAAAAACTGTCGCAATTAAGAAAATTTTTAAATAATTTTCTTTCTTGGCTATAACCATCGGCACTATCATTAGGTCAGGTGGAACTGGAAAAAAAATGCTCTCAATAAAAGAAATAAATCCAAGAGAATAATTAGCTACGTTGCTAGAAGCTAATTTTAAACATTTATCAAAAAGTTTTTTTAACATTTTTTTATTTATAAATGAATAAAACTTGAATACTATTTAAATATAAACTCTAAATGTTTAATTATAAAGGGCGAATGGTGGAACTGGTAGTCGCGCCGGACTCAAAATCCGGTGGTAGCAATACTGTGAGAGTTCGAGTCTATCTTCGCCCACCAAAATATGCAAATAAATAAATTAAATAGTCTTGTAGAATTATATTTTAAGAAATGTGAAGAAGTTGATCAAAAAAAAATATTTCTTAAATGGTTAAAATCAGGAGAACAATCTTACAGCTGGAGAGATACAAGAGAAAAAATCTTAAAACTTTCTTCTAAAATTAAATTATTAATTAGCGATGGTGACCGGTGTTTAATTTTATCGGAAAATAGACCTTATTGGTTAATGTCAGATATTGCAATTATGAATGCAGGCGGAATTTCAGTACCAATTTTTACAACTTATTCTTCAAATGATTATCAATATATTTTAAATGATTGTAAGCCTTCATTAATAATTATTTCAAACAATAGTCAATTTCAAAAGATCAAAAAATTTATCAATTTAAATAATCAAAAAATTATATCTTTTGAAAAAATAGAAATAAAAACTTTATTAATTGAAGATATTTTAAATGAAAATTATAATGATGAAATTATTAATAATAATTTAAAAAGAAATATGCCATCATGTATAATTTACACATCCGGGACCTCAGGTAACCCTAAGGGAGTAGTATTAAGTCACGGAGGAATTTTATCTAATTGTGAGGGAGCAATTGAATTACTCAAACCATTGACGAAAAAGAAAGATGCAATATTTTTAACATGGTTACCATTGTCACATTCGTATGAGCATACAATTCAATTTATTCAAATTCTTGTTGGTGCAAAAATTTATTATGCAGAAAGTTTAGAAAAACTTATATTAAATATGCAGCTTGCTAAACCAACTATCATGACTGCAGTTCCAAGGTTTTATCAAAATCTATTTACAAAAATAAATATGAATTTTGAAAAACAAACAGGAATAAAAAAAAAATTGATCAATGTAACTTTGAATTTAGGAAAAAAAATTCTTAAAAAAGAAAAACTTAATTTTAATGAAAAAATTGTAAATTTTATATGTGACTTGCTTGTTCGAAAAAAAATACAAAACCAATTTGGCGGCAATCTTCAAGTATTTGTTTCAGGGGGCGCAGCATTGGATCAAAAAATTGGAGAATTTTTAAATGCTGTAGGACTTCCAACGTTGCAAGGTTATGGCCTTACAGAAGCTTCACCTGTAGTTAGTTGTAATTTACCCAATCTAGTAAAAGTTGAGACTGTAGGGCCACCACTTAAAACCAATCAAGTTAAAATTTCTTACGATGGGGAAATTCTCATCAAAGGTGAAAATGTAATGTTGGGTTATTGGAATCAGAAAGAAGAGACAGAAAAAGTAATTAAAAATGGATGGTTACATACTGGAGATATCGGGGAATTAGATCATAATAATTATCTAAAAATAACTGATAGAAAAAAAGATATTATTGTAAACTCTGGAGGAGATAATATTTCTCCAACTAAAATTGAAAATATTTTATGTTTAAATAAATTTATTAAACAAGCTTTTGTCTATGGTGACAAAAAAAATTATTTAGTTGCAATTATTGTTTGCGAAAAAGAAATAAACAACACAATAATAAAACTAATAATTGAAAATATTAATAACAACCTAACTTTAATAGAGAAAATAAAAAAATTTATTTTAATCAATGATGAATTTACAATTGACAATGGAATGTTAACGCCAACACTAAAATTAAAAAGAAGAGAAATTATAAAAAATTATAAAAAACAATTGGAAGATCTTTATTAAAATTAGATTAATTAACGCTAATAAAGGCTGGTATTGTTAATTAATTTTTTTTATTTTTGCGAAAAAAAAATTAAAATTTGAGTTAAATTATTTAAAATAATTTATGTTTGACATGAACTTTTTATTAATTAAACTTTAATTAATAAACGAATCATTATGATTTGTTTTAATAAAAAAAAATAAATGGCTAAAAGTAAAATAAAAGCTAAAAAAAAAGCTACGAAAAAAAGAAGATAGTTTTATTTTTAACTAAACGCCTTTTTAATTAATTAATCAAAGAGGCGTTTTTTATTCTAATTCTGCAATATTTTTATTTTTTCCTAAAGCTTTATTTATTTTTTTTAAAACTTCTTCAGGAGATATTTGAAGAACAGCTTGAAATTCTGATTTTAATCTTTCGAAAGCTTTCTCAAATAATTGTCTTTCACTATACGATTGCTCCGCAATAATATCAGAATTTTTATTTAAATCTTTTACAACTTCTGCAAGTTCGTAAATCTTTCCTGAATTAATTTTTTGATCATACTCTTGAGCACGTCTGCTCCACATAGTTCTTTTAATTTTTGGTTTGCTTTTTAAAATTGAGATACATTTATTAATTTGATTAACTGTAGAAATTGGTCTTAGATTATTCTGTTGATTAATGGGAATTGTTAAAGTTAATTTTTCTTTTTCTATAAAAATTTTATAAAATTGTATTTCTATTTGGCTAACTGTTGCTTTTTCTACAGCTATAATTTTTCCAACACCATGTTTTGGATAAACTATAAAATCTTTAATTTCGTATAATCTTTTTTCAGTAGGTTGTTTTTTTATTTTTTTAATTTCAATTTTTTGCTCTGGTACGTAAGTATTTTTATTAATTAATTTTAAGGGAATTGATTTTCTTTTATTTATTTGTACTTTGCTTTTTTTTATTTTATTTTTTTTTAACATTTTATTTACCTGGTTTTTCTGAAAAATATTTACTATGTTTATCTTTGATATCTTTAAATTTTTCGTGATCGATCATTGGTTCTTTTTTCTTTGTAATATTAGGCCATTTTGAAGAAAATTTCTTATTTATTAACAACCATTTGTCTTTATCTTTTTTTTCATAGTTTGTATCTGCAACTATTGCATTAACAGGACATTCTGGTTCGCAAACTCCACAATCGATACACTCATCAGGATTAATTACAAGCATATTTTCCCCCTCGTAAAAACAATCAACTGGACATACTTCAACACAATCAGTGAGTTTACATTTAATACATTCGTCTTTGACAATATAGGTCATAAAAATATTCTAATTAAACTATTTAATATTTAACTCAAGTAATTTGCTAAATGGGTTACTTTTATTTTTAAATGTTATTGCTTTATCTTTATTTTTTTTATTATTTGATAAAAAATAATAAGTATCACTATCTTTTGTCTTATTGTAACTCATAAGCTTCATTAAGTTTAAAAAGTTTTCTTTAGTACAGCCTAATAAATTCATCATTTCAGCTGATATTTTAAATTTTTTATTTATTGTTGCGGCAATTATACTAATAAATAATTTTTCAAGTATATCTATACGAACAAAATAATCTTGAAATCTCTCAAATCCACACAAAAGTAGAAATTTTTCATTAAAATTTTCATTTACTACAAAATTTAATCCAAATTTAGGAATATTTAATTTAGGTGAAATATTATTATAAATTTTCCACAGCGTTGTTCTCAAAACTACAGCTTTTGGTTTTAGCATTTTAGGTAAAAAGACATGGTAACGTCCAATCTTAATACCCATACCCCAAAGTTTTTTTCTTTCTTCCTTTGAGATAAGTTTAATGATGTCATCAATTTTTTCTCTTTTTAAAACTCCATTATTCTCGTAAAGCTGATAAGCCAAGGCCCTTAGATATTGATTTTCTATTTTTATTTTTGTAAGGTTAATTAAATCACCTAATACTTCATTGATATGTGATTCTATCCAACTCTTTAAAAACTGATCTAGTTCTCTTTTTTCTTCTAAAGGCAGTGAGTCGTCTGCTACTATTTCTAATTCTGGAATTAAATAATTTTCACCTTTTTTAATTTTTGCTATAGGATTATCCTGCCAAATAATTTTATTATCAAAGTTAATAGATAAATTTTTTTCTTTAATTATAGTTTTTACTCTTTTAATTAATTCTTCTTCTACACCTTTGCGTGCTGCTTTTTTTATTGATTTAAGGTCTACATCTAAATTTTTTGAAGTAAAATCTATTATAAACTGTAGTCCTTTAAGTTTACCTAAATACTGTTTGTCGATTAGAATTTTATGACCTTCACTTACTTCTGTTTTTAAAATTATATCTTGTTTTAGTCCTCTTGCTAAAATACTAATTTTTTTATCAATAAAACTTTTAGTAAGTTCTTCATGCAATCTGTCAGACAAAGTATCTTCAATATTTTTAGTTAATTGAATCCAATAATCCGCATTTTCAACCCAGTTTTTTTTATTAGCTACATACGACCAAGTCCTAACATTAGAAATTCTATTTGCTAAAACATCAATATTGCCATGTTGTTTTTCTAAACCAATTAATTGCATCTTCATATAGTCATTAGGGATTCTTTTTTTTTTAAGAGATAAAAATTTAAAAACAGTTTCTACTATATTGATATGTTGCCCGTAAGCTTTTTTTTCAAAGTCTGGAATTTGACAACACTCCCATAGTAATTTTAGATTATTTCTGAAAATATTATTCTCTTTATTTTTTTTTAGTAAAAATCTTAATACGATTTCATCTATGGATTCATTTGTTCTAATGAGATTTTTATAAGTTGGTTTTTCTTCAAGTGATAAGATTAATTTTTCTTCAGTTTCAAAATTTAAATTTGAGTTTCTCCAATAAAGCATTTTGATATCTGGAAGATCATGTTTTTCTATTTTTTTAATTTCATCAGAGTCTAAGGCTTCACAGTCACCAGTCGTTCCAAAAATTCCATTATTTTTATATCGGCCAGCCCTTCCTGCGATTTGAGAAATTTCTACTAAATTTAACCTTCTTGTTTTTTTTCCATCAAATTTTTTTAAATTTGAAAAATAAATTTCTTCGATATCCATATTTAAGCCCATTCCAATTGCATCTGTAGCAACTAAATAATCAACGTCTCCTGATTGATATAAATTTACCTGTGAGTTTCTAGTTTTGGGACTGAGTGATCCCATAATGACAGCTGCGCCACCTTTTTGACGTCTAACTAATTCTGCAATAGCATAAACTTCTTCTATCGAAAATGCAATAATTGCAGTTTTTCTGTCTAATCGTGAAATTTTTTTATGACCACCATAAGACAGGTTTGAAAATCTCTCTTTTTTTAAAAACTCTACTCCTTCTACTAATTCATGAATAATATTCTTCATTATTTGAGAACCTAAAAAAATTGTCAATTTTTCACCTCTCGAATATAGAAGCCTATCTGTAAAAATATGTCCTCTTTCTTTGTCAGCGCACATCTGGATTTCGTCAATTGCCACAAAATCTACGACTTTATCTTTTGGCATAGATTCGACTGTACAAACAAAATAATCTGCAGAGTTAGGAATTATTTTTTCTTCGCCTGTAATTAAAGCTACTTTGTTTGCTCCAATTTTCTTTAAACATTTTTCGTATATTTCTCGTGCCAACAATCTTAGTGGTAAACCAAATATACCAGAGTCAAACTCTAACATTTTTTCTATAGCGTCATGAGTTTTGCCTGTGTTTGTTGGTCCAAGAAGAGCAGAAATTTTTTTTGAGCGATTTTGCATTTTGTGTTCGATATTCTTTTTTATACTATATGTAGATTAACAGTGAGAACAAAATAAGATTAAAACATGACCGAATCATTTTGTCAAATGTTCTAATTTTCAGTTTGATAATATTTTCCAAATTCCGGAGGCAGTTAACACTATACCTTCAGAGTTAAAAATCTCACAGGTTATAAAAACTAAAGATTTGGTTTTTTTTTGAATTTTAACTTTTCCATTCAAAATCTGTTTTAAAAATCCTGCTGAAATAAATTTTATTTCTAAAGATATAGTTACACATCTTTTATTACTTACTATATGCGCGGCCGTGCCCATACCAGTATCCGCTACAGTTGATAGATAACCTCCGTGTGCAATTTTTCCAGCATTGAGATGAATTTCCTTTATAACTGAAGAAAATGAATAATTATTTTCATCAATTTTTTTAAAATCTAAGCCACCGATATGCCTTATGAAACCCGTATTAGTTTCATCCATATTTTTTTTTACCATAGGTTTGACTTAATTGTGAAAAAATAACCGCTGCAAGAATTAAAAAAATTCCAAAAATTTTAATCATACTTAAGTATTGGCTTAAAATTATCCAACCAAAAATAGCCGCAAAGACACCTTCAAGTGAATAGATTATAGCAGCTGGTGCTGGTGATAAATTTTGTAAACTATAACTCTGTAACAAAAAAGCTATACCACTAGAAAAAATTCCAACGTAAAGAATTTCATAAGACTCTTTTAAAACATTATTTATACTTGGATCTTCTAAAAAAATAGTTGGATATGAAAACATAGCAGCAAACATACACTGGAAGAATGCTATTGTAATTGGAAAGTTAAAAATTTGTAGTATTTTTGACCATGTAATAATTTGAAACGCCCAACAAAAAGCACTTAAAATAACCAGCCCATCTCCAAATCTAACTGATAAATTATCTAATTCGCTCAAAAAGTAAGTACCAATTAGTGACGTAAAAACTGCAGGCCAAATAGACCAATGAATTTTTTTCGAAAAAAATAAAAAAGAAATTATTGGCACAATTAAGATATACAGAACTGTGAACACAGCAGAATTAGCAGTGTCAGTGTATAAAAGCGAAACTTGTTGGAGCGCTTGCCCAGTGCTTAATAATATACCTAAAAAAATTAAAAGGAATAAAACTTTTTTTAAGTCAAATTTTATTTGTTTTACTTTATTGAATTCAAAAATTAAAAAAAATGGTAACAAAAATAAAGATCCAATAAAAAGTCTTGCAAAATTAAAAGTATAAGGACCGATGTGATCCATTCCTAAATCTTGAGCTACAAATGCTGTTCCCCATAAAAATGAGCACAAAAGAGCAGAAATTGCTGAGAAAGTTTTCTTTTTCATTTACAAAGCTAGTTTAAATGCAAAATCTTTACCTAAACTTTGTGATAAATGAACACTAAATTTTGCCGCTTCAGCTCCATCAATAATTCTATGATCGTATGAAAGTGAGATGGGTAAAATTTTTCTTGTAATAAATTGATTATCTATTTTCACAACTTTATCATAAGTTTTTCCAACACCGAGAATAGAAACTTCTGGAGAATTAATAATCGGAGTAAAAAAAGTCACCCCACCAATTCCACCTAAACTTGAAACAGTCATAGAACCGCCAAAAAATTCTTTTTTATCAATCTTAAGCTCCTTACATAGTTTGCTCACAGTTCTCAATTTTTCACCAATTTCTTTGATTTCTAGTTTGTCGACATTTCTAATTTTTGGAACCATTAAACCATGCGGCGTATCAACAGCTACTCCAATATGAAAATAATTTTTATAAATTACTTTTCCATTTTCAGGATCTATTGAAGTATTGAAATTTGGATAGGTTTTTAAAGCATTAACCATTGCTCTCATAATAAAAGCTAAAGGCGTAACAGATATTTTTTGACCGGTATATAAATCTAGAAGAGAACTTCTAAATATTTCCATTTCAGTAATGTCCAACTCATCATGGTGAGTAACATGCGGAATTTCTGTCCAAGACCTTACAAGATGGGGACCTGAAAGTCTTTTAACTCTTGGTATATCTTTTATTTCTACTTTACCAAATTCATGATGTTCATATTCATTTTTAATAATTTTTTTATTTTGTGTGGTTTGAGATACATTATTGCTTAGTTTGTTTCTAATATGATCTTTGACATCTTCCGTCGTAATTCTTCCGGCTCGTTCAGAACCAGGTATTTCCTCAATATCAGCTCCTAACTCTCTTATAAATTTCCTTACATTTGGACTAGCTGATTTTGTTTTTACTCCAGAAAATAAAGAAATTGGTGCCGGAGTTTTTGACTCTTTAATTGTTGGAAAATCTATGACTTCTTTATTTTCTTTTTTCTCATCAACCTTATTACTTTTATCTGTTTCTATTAATAAAATTATACTTCCTTCTGAAACTTTATCTCCTACTTTAATATTAATTTTTTTAATTTTGCCATCATAATTTGATGGAACTTCTACACTAGATTTATCGCTTTCTAGTGTAATCACAGAATCATTTTTTTTTATTGTTTGTCCTTCTTTTACTAAAACCTCTATGACTTCTACTTCCTTAAAATCACCAATATTAGGTAAAATAATTCTTTGTTCAGACATGATTAAAGTTTAGTTGGAAAAGCTTTATTTTTATCAATATTATATTTCTTAAGAGCTTTTTCAGCACTATCAGTACCTATCAACTGTTCTTTTGCCAGAGCACTCAGTGTGTAAGCTACTATGTGTTCTTTATCCACTTCAAAAAATTTTCTTAAATTTTTTCTTGTATCGCTTCTACCAAAACCATCTGTCCCTAAAGAATAAAAAGATTTTTTAGTATAAGGTCTTATTTGATCAGAAAAAGATCTAACATAATCAGAAACTGCTATGACTGGTCCATCTCTTTTTTCTAAACATTCTTCTACATAATTTTTTTCTTTTTTATTATTAGGATTTAAAAGATTTTTTCTTTCAGTCTCCATTCCATTTTTTCTTAATTCATTAAAACTAGTAACGCTCCAAATATCTGAGTCCACACCATATTCTTCAGATAATATTTTTGCAGCCGCAATTGCCTCTCTTAAAATTGTTCCAGAACCTAGTAATTGAATTTTTATTTTACCTTTGTTTTTATATTCCTTAAATAAATACATGCCTTTTAAAATCTCTTCATCAACTCCTTCGGGTTTTTCAGGGTGAGGATAATTCTCATTCATTACTGTAATATAGTAAAAAATATTTTCATTTTTTTCATGCATTCTTCTCAATCCTTCTCTAAAAATAACAGCTAATTCAAAAGCAAATGTAGGATCGTAAGATACGCAGTTTGGAATCATAGAAGCCAAGATATGACTGTGTCCATCTTGGTGTTGAAGCCCTTCTCCTGCAAGAGTAGTTCTTCCAGCAGTTGCTCCAATTAAAAAACCTCGAGCTTGTGCATCTCCAGCTGCCCATGCTAAATCTCCTATTCTTTGAAAACCAAACATCGAATAAAATAAATAAACAGGTATCATTTCAATGTCATGATTTGTATAAGCTGTTGCCGCCGCAATCCAAGATGACATTGCACCTGCTTCAGTAATGCCTTCTTCTAAAACTTGTCCACTTTTATCTTCTCTATAAGAACTTAACTGTTCAGAGTCTACCGGCTCATATTTTTGACCCTCATGAGCATATATTCCAATTTTTGTAAAAAAGCCTTCCATGCCAAAGGTTCGAGCCTCATCTGGAATAATGGGAACTAATCTAGGCGCAACACTTTGATCTCTTAAAAGATTAGTTAACATTCTGACAAGAGCCATTGTTGTAGACATTTCTTTTTCTCCGGTCGTTTTCATGAAACTTTCAAATATATCTTTTGGTGGAGCTTTAATTGGTTTTGCGAAAGAAGATCTTTCTGGTATAAAACCTCCAAGCTGTTTTCTTCTTTCTTTTAAGTATCTTATCTCTTCAGAATTTTCAGAAGGTTTATAAAACTCAATGTTTTTTACCTGTTCATCAGTTAATGGAACATTAAATCGATCTCTATAGTATAGTAAATCTTGTTCATCTAATTTTTTTTGTTGGTGTGTAGTATTGATACTTTCTCCAGACTTACCCATACCATAACCCTTAACTGTTTTTGCTATTATAACAGTTGGAGAGCCTTGGTTTTGCGTAGCAGCATAATAGGCTGCATAAACTTTATGAGGATCATGCCCACCTCTATTTAGTTTCCAGATATCATTATCAGTCATTGAAGAAATTAATTCTTTCAATTCAGGGTATTTACCAAAAAATTTCTCTCTTACATATGCGCCCCCTTTGGCTTTCATAGCTTGGTATTCACCATCCACACACTCATTCATGCGTTTGATAAGCATTCCTGATTTATCTGCTTTTAATAGAGGGTCCCAGTAGGATCCCCAAATTACTTTTAATACATTCCAGCCAGCACCTCGAAAGCTTCCTTCTAGTTCTTGAATAATTTTTCCGTTTCCTCTTACTGGCCCATCAAGTCTTTGAAGGTTACAATTAATAACAAAAATTAAATTATCTAATTTCTCTCTTGCTGCTAAACCAATTGCTCCTAATGATTCTGGTTCATCCATTTCTCCATCACCTAAAAAGACCCAAACTTTTCTTCCCTCTTCTTTTAGTAAGCTCCTATTAATAAGGTATTTCATAAATCTTGCTTGGTAAATTCCCATGATTGGTCCTAGTCCCATCGAAACCGTTGGAAATTGCCAAAACTTTGGCATTAACCATGGATGAGGATAAGACGATAGCCCGTTAGCATCTACCTCTTGTCTAAATCGATTTAATTGTTTTTCTGTAATTCGTCCTTCTAAAAATGCACGTGCGTACATACCTGGCGAAGAGTGTCCTTGAAAATAAATTAGATCCCCGCCAAAACTTTTATTTTTAGCTCTCCAAAAATGATTCATTCCAACATCGTAAAGTGTAGCAGCAGATGCGAATGTTCCAATGTGACCTCCGAGTTCACTACTAATTTTATTAGCCTTTACAACCATAGCTGCCGCATTCCATCTAATATAAGCGCGTATTTTTTTTTCTATATTTTGATCACCTGGTGATTTAACTTCTAATTCAGGTGGAATAGTATTTATATAAGAAGTTGTTCTGGTGTCAGGCAAGACTAATCCAGCCGAATAAGCTTCCGATACAATTTTATTTAGCAGATAACTTGCACGTATAGGGCCATCATTTTCTATTACATCATTTAAAGATTCAATCCATTCTTTAGTTTCAAGTGGGTCAATATCATCTTTTGATGAGGCTTGGGCAAAAACTTTTTTAATTTTATTTGGATTAAAATCTTTTATTTTATCTTTTTGTATATTTTTTTCTTCAATTACAGTTATATTTTTTTGATTTATTTTTTTTTCATAGACGTCTGAGGCACCATTTGTAAGTTTAGCTAATAAGCTTCCTTTTGAAACTTTGTCGCCAATTTTGACATTTAATTCAAGTATTTTTCCAGAAAAAGGAGAAGGAACCTCCACACTTGATTTGTCACTTTCTAAAGTAACGATAGGGTCATCTTTGTTTATTTGGTCTCCTACTTTTACCAAGACTTCAATTATTTCTACTGATTCAAAATCTCCAATATCTGGAACGATAATACTTTGTGTCATAATTTTAAGAATATTTAAATATACACTTATAAAAATTTAGTAAAATGAAAAAATCACTTAAAAAACCCTCTAAACGTTCACAATATTTGTTTTTATACTATTAAATCTTTTGTTTATTATTTAGAAAAGAAACTAATATAGCTAAAATAATAAATATCGTTACTGCGTTATTTGTTGAAAAAAAACTTCCTGATGATCTTACTGGAAAAAATTCACAAATGAAGATTAAAAAAAAAGGTAAAATTTGACTATTTGAAACAGTTAGCTTTTTCCCAAGTAAAGAAATTTTATTAATAAATATTTCCTTTATTAATGTAAATATAAGAATTAATATTATGGTTATACCTACCACTCCCAGATCTGATATAATTTCTAAAAAATAATTGTGTGGATGACTAGAACAACCACCAACAAAAGTTCTAAAAGATCTTATGCCTCCACCAACAATGGGATTTCTTTTCCAGATAGCTGTAAAGCAAGCAAGTTCAGCAACATAAGGTTTTTTCAAAGCCTCACCATGCTGAGGATCGTTCAGCTGCAAATTTAAAATATTTTTTGTTGAAATAATAGTTATCACATTTTTACTATGAATATAAAAATTACCAACATTCATTCTAAACGCTAAGTTATTTTTGTAATGCAGACTTAAAACAAAAAAACTAAGAATTATAATTATAAAAGAATATTTTAATATTTTTTTATCCAAAAATAAGATGATACAGAAAGTAAAAATAAAAAGTATTAAAGGCATTCTATTTCCACTTAAAACTATTCCATATAAGAAAAATAAAAAAATAGTAAATTGAAATAGTGCTTTAAAAAATAATTTACTTTTTAATACAAAAGGAAGAAAAAAAGAAAATATTGCAAGTTTTTGAAGATAGCCACCTGCTATAAGCTCATTTTGAAATACACCTGAGAAGTGTCTATCTGAATAAGGTTTAAATCCTAAAATATTTTTTCCTAAAAAAAACTGGATAAAAATATCAAGACAAACAAAAGCAGCACAGATTGCACAAATTGAACAAAACCAATTTAATTTTAGAATTTTTTTAGATAATAAAAATCTTAATATTAAGTAGAATAGAAGAAATCTTAGAAAAAAAAATGTTTTTTTTATTACAAATTTTGAAGAAAAATCATAACCAATAAATTTTTGAAGAAAAAGGTTTATAATTATTACAATTAGTGAATAACAAAAAAAAGTTATAACAATTTTATCTAAAAAATTAATTTTAAGTTCAAATATTTTTTTTTTATAAAAAAATATAGTTGCAACTATTAATACTATTAAATTTAGATTAATAAAAAGATTTCCAAATATTAACATTATAGGAAATACAAGAAATAAAATATTTATTACAATAGAGTGATATTTATCTATATTTTCCATAATATTTTAAAATTTTAATTTATTTTATTATGTGTAATTATCAATAGATTATTGCTAATTAAATTTAAATGCGCCTGTAGTTCAATTGGATAGAGCGCTTGGCTACGGACCAGGAGGTTCTAGGTTCAAATCCTAGCAGGCGCACCATGATTATTATAAAAAAATGATAAAAATCACATTGCAAAAAGCTACAGTTTTTTTTCTAATTGCTGTTTTTATTTTTTTATTTTTATTAACTTTGATTTTATAGCGAGTAAGAATAATATAGAATATATATTCCTAAAAAAAATCTATAAATAACAAAATAAACTAAACTAAATTTTTTTAAAAAAATTAAAAAAAACTTAATAGTCAAATAAGAAAACAAGAAAGAACAAATTATACCAATTAAGTTTAAAAAAGAAAATTCTAAATTATTTCCGACTACTAAATTTTTTAAATTAAAAATACTCACTATTCCTAGAATAGGTATTGACATTAAAAAAGACATTTTTGCAGAATCAACCCTATTAAAGTTAAGAAATCTTGCGCCTGTTAATGTTATTCCCGACCTACTTACACCTGGAATTAATGACAATATCTGGAAAAAACCCATATAAATAGCAGTTTTAAAATTATAATTATTTTTAATTGATTTATTTTTTTGTTTTAAGTCACTTATATAAAGTAGTAACCCAAAGACAATTGTAGTCCATCCTATTAATTTATAGTTTCTCAAATAGTCAATAAGTGAAAAATTAACTAAAAAATATCCAATAATCATGGTTGGGACAGAACTAATTAATATTTTTAAAAATAAATTTTTATTTTTTACAAAATTTATAATATCTTTTTTAAAATAAGTAATTATCGCTAATAAAGAACCAAAGTGAAGACTTAAATCTAAAGTTAAACTTGAATTTTCAAAATTAAAAATTTTTGAAATTAAAATTAAGTGTGCGGTAGAACTAATTGGAAGAAATTCAGAAATTCCTTGAACAATAGATAAAATTATTACTTCATGCATTTTAGTTTTATAATCTTTTTAAATTTTATTGATATGCATATTTGATATGCATAAAAAGCATAGAAAAAATATGATTTTATTAAAATTTATATCAATAATATTTACCTTTTTTAACGCCAATTATGCTTAATATTAATATATGTTACTTTAGAAATTATTATGAACAAAAAAATGCTTAAATTTGTAAGCTTAGATCAAGTTACGCCAGATAAAAGAATAACCGGCGAAAGAAAGAAAGATTTTCATGAAATCTATAAAAATTATATAAAGGATAAAGCTGAAGAACAATCAAGCAGATGTTCCCAGTGTGGCGTCCCATTTTGTCAAATCCATTGCCCACTACATAATAATATTCCAGATTGGTTAAAACTAACTGCTGAAGGAAGATTACAAGAAGCTTACGAATTATCACAAAGCACAAATAATATGCCAGAGGTATGTGGAAGAATATGTCCACAAGACAGACTTTGCGAAGGTAATTGCGTTATAGAACAATCCGGACATGGTACAGTTACAATTGGTTCAATTGAAAAGTATATTACTGATACAGCTTGGGAAAATGATTGGGTTAAGCCAATAAAGATAAAAAAAGAAATCAGTCAATCAATAGGGATTATAGGAGCTGGACCCGCTGGACTGGCATGCGCAGAAGAACTTAGAAAATTTGGTTATCAAGTCACAATATACGATAGATACGACAGATCAGGCGGTTTATTAATTTATGGTATACCAAACTTTAAACTAGAAAAATTTATTGTTGAGAGACGTACTAAACTTTTAAAAGAAAGTGGAATTAAATTTGTTCAAAATTTTGAAGTTGGCAAAGACAAAAGTCTTTATGATTTAAAAAAAAATCATGATTCAATTTTAATTGCAACTGGGGTTTACAAACCAAGAGAAATAGAAATACCAGGAAATAATTTAAAAAATATTTTTCCTGCTATGGAATTTTTAACTGCTTCAAACAGAAAAGGCTTGGGTGATAAAGTTGAAATGTTTGATAACGGTACATTAAACGCACAAGATAAAGATGTAGTTGTCATAGGTGGTGGCGATACGGCGATGGACTGTGTTAGGACAGCAGTTCGTCAAAAAGCAAAATCAGTTAAATGTCTTTACCGGAGAGATAGAGAAAACATGCCTGGTTCTGCAAGAGAAGTTGCAAATGCAATTGAAGAAGGAGTTGAATTTATTTGGTTAACAGCACCAAAAAAATTTATTGGAGATAAAACAGTAAAAGAAGTGCAAGTAAATAAGATGAAGTTGGGTTTACCTGATGCGTCTGGAAGAAAAAAACCTGAGGTCGAAGTAAATTCTGAATATAATATCAAAGCTGATCTTGTAATAAAATCTCTAGGTTTTGACCCTGAAAATATTCCTGAATTATTTTCTATTCCTGAACTTTCTGTTTCTCGATGGGGAACGATAAAAATTGACTTAGATACCATGCAAACAAATATCGATGGAGTTTTTGCAGCAGGCGATATCGTAAGGGGAGCCTCTTTAGTTGTTTGGGCAATTAAGGATGGAAGAGATGCCTCAGAAAATATTAATAAATATCTTAAGCAAAAAGCTATAGAAAAAAGCAAAAACAAAGCAGCATAAAATGAATAGCTATAAAAAGTATTTATATAATAAAAAATTTTTACAAGATAACTTAGCTTACGATCCAAGTCATGAACATGATGCTTGCGGTGTTGGTCTAGTAGCTACAACTGATGGAAAAAAATCTAGAAAAATTATTGAATATGGCATAGAGGCACTAAAAGCTGTTTGGCATAGAGGTGCAGTAGATGCTGATGGTAAATCCGGAGATGGCGCAGGAATACAAGTTGAAATCTCACCTGATTTTTTTAAAGATAAAATTTTAGCAACTGGTCACACCCACGATACGTCCAAAAGAATATGCGTTGGCATGATTTTCCTTCCTAAAACAAACTATGGAGACCAAGAAAAGTGCAGAGAAATAATAGAGTCAGTTTTACTTCACGAAAACTTTTATATTTATGGGTGGAGGCAAGTACCAGTTAATCCAAAAGTTTTAGGAAAAACCGCAGATCAAAATAGACCTGAAATAGCTCAAGTTCTTTTTAAGAAAAATGAAGAATTACAAACTAATGACTTAGAAAGAGAATTATTTATTTTAAGAAAAAAAATTGAAAAACTAGCTAGAGAAAATCAATTAAAAGATTTTTATATTTGTTCTTTTAGTTCAAGATCAATTGTTTATAAAGGAATGTTCTTAGC
>SXGQ01586158.1_pt1 | contig 35115 bp, 35 predicted proteins | sample 3178371 | NCBI WGS metagenome assembly SXGQ01 (sample SAMN11356859, study PRJNA531348) | freshwater metagenome | isolation source: freshwater sample F1-20 | place: China: Fuxian Lake, Yuxi | collected 2017-12-25 | reverse complement strand
TGATCCGCCTCGGCTGGCGTGATCCAGGCAGCAAACACGATGCGGAAAAAGAGCCAGGCGAAGAACGCCATTGAAAATGGCTTGACCACCCAATTGACGAAGAGGGTGATGGCCAATCCCGTCGGGCGAGTCCCGACATGGCGGATCGAGGCGAAATCGACCTTCATCATCATCGGCACAATCATCAGCCAGATGAGTAGCGCGATCGGCAAGTTGATATGGCTGCCCTGGCCAAACTCCACCTCGCGCAGGGTCTGAACAAGACCGGGAGCCGCCTGCCCAAGCAGCACGCCAGCGACCATGCAGAGCGACACCCAGAGGGTCAGGTACCGTTCAAATAGATTCAGTTGCTTCTGGACTCCCGGCGGCATGGCTTCCATGATCCCTCCAAGTGAACCATTAAGAATTATTGATTGATTGAGCCAGGAAACGTCAGCAGCGAGAATCGGAACGGTTCTTCTTCCTCATGACCCTGAGCGAGGCTACCAGCGCCTCAAGCTCCTCAACCACATCGGCATTGATGGCATAATAGATCCAACGGCCTTCAGGACGATCCTGAATCAACCCGGCATCCTTCAAGACCTTGAGATGAAACGACAGGCGCGATTGCGCGGCCTGCATGGCATCGGTCAGCTCACAAACGCAGCGTTCGCCATCCTTGAGCTGGTCGAGAATATCCAGCCTGGTCTCATCCGCCAGGGCATGGCAGAGCTCGGCGGTTTTGGCCCGGTTCTTTCCCGACAACGTAGGCATATCTTCTTATACATCAAGAATTCATGATATATCAACCGGCGAGGATCCTAATTGCGTCCCTTCTGGTAGTCTGCTAGTCTGGCCTGGCGAAAACAGCTTCACCCTTTATTCTCGGATGGCTACATCACATGGTATATGACCCCAAAGATCCCTGGAGCAAGAAGAGCGACCCGCTTGAGGATGTTCTCCGGCAGGCCCAGTCGCAGTTCAAGAACCTGATGCCCTCAAGCGGCATCAGAAACCTCGCTATGACCGCGTTGCTGATTTTTCTCGCCTGGCAGAGCGCGTTCATTGTGAGCCCGGACGAAGAAGGTGTCGTCAAACGATTCGGCACCCCGGTCCGCACCGTGGGACCTGGCCCCCATGTGAAAATCCCTCTCATCGAATCAGTCCTGCAGCCGAAGGTCGAAAAACTGCATCGGATCGAGATCGGCTTCCGGACCGATCGGCATGGCCGCCAGCAAATGTTGGCGCAGGAAGCCTTGATGCTCACCGGCGACATGAACATCCTGGCCATCGAATTCATCGTGCAATATAAGATCAAAGGCTCGGCGAACTATCTCTTCAGCGTCGCGGAAATCCATGAGACGATCGGCAAAGCAGCCGAAGCCTCCATGCGCGAAGTGGTCGGCAAGAGCAAAATCGACGAGGCACTGACCACTGGCAAAGCCCAGATCCAACAGGACACCATGGTTCTTTTACAGTCCATTCTCGACCAGTATCAGGGCGGCGTCCAAATCGCGGCCATTCAGTTGCAAGACGTCGATCCTCCGGAAGCGGTGGCGGCGGCCTTCAAAGATGTGACCAATGCCAAGGAAGATCGGGAGAAACTGATCAACCAGTCGCAGAGCTATCGCAACGACATCCTCCCAAAAGCCAAAGGCGAAGCCGCGCAGGTGGTGAACCAGGCCAAGGGCTATGCCCAGGCCAGGCTGAACCGCGCCCAGGGTGAAGCCAACCGTTTCGTGGCGACCCTGAAAGAATACAACCAGGCCAAAGACATCATCAGCAAGCGGCTCTATATCGAAACGATGGAAGAGATTCTGCCGAACATGGAAAAAGTCATCATTGACGGCAAAGCGGGCGAGCGCGTACTGCCCTACCTGCCGCTTGAGCGGCTCAGAGCCAAACCCAGCGCCGCTGAGGAGACCAAGCCATGACCAAACAGGGATTCCTCATCACCATCCTCGCGGTCGTTCTAGGGCTGTTTCTCCTCGGAGCCTCGCCGCTCTTCATCGTGGACATCACCCAGAATGCGATCGTGGTCCAACTCGGCAAGCCGGTTCGCAACCTTACGGAGCCGGGGCTCTATCTGAAAGTACCGTTCATCCAGGAAGTCACCTACTTCGACAAGCGCCTGCTCGACTATGACTCGGACCCCCAGGATGTCATCACGCAGGATAAGAAGACGCTTCTTTTAGACAACTATGCCAAATGGCGGATTGTCGACCCGCTAAAAGTTTACCAGAACTTTCAAAGCCAGCGTGGGGCCCTGCAACGGCTGCACGACATTATCTATTCCGAACTCCGGGTCGAACTCGGGCGCCATGACCTGCTGGAAATCGTCGCGACAGGCCGCGCCCAGCTCATGACCATCGTGACCCAACGATCGAACGAAAAGGCCTCCGCCTACGGGATCGAGATTCAGGACGTGAGGATCAAACGCGCCGACTTGCCTGAACAAAACGAGAAGGCCGTGTTTGCCAGAATGCAAGCCGAGCGGGAACGACAGGCGAAGCAATACCGGGCGGAAGGGGCTGAGGAAGCGCAGAAAATCCGTTCAGATGCGGAAAAAGACCGCGAGATCATTCTGGCAATGGCCTACAAGGAATCGGAAGAACTGCGGGGCACGGGCGATGCGAAGGCCTTTAAGGTCTATGCGGAGGCCTACCGGCAGGACCCGCACTTCTTTGAGTTTACCCGCTCGCTGGAAGCTTACAAGAAGGCCTTCAAAGACAAGTCCACCATGGTGGTCAGTCCTGATTCAGAGTTCTTCCACTTCCTAAAGCATCGCTAGCGATTACGACAGACCCACCACCTCACCAGTGGCTGGGTCAATGCCGATGCGTTCCCCTGCCGGCTTCTTGGGCAGTCCCGGCATCAGTTGAATGCCGGAACAGACTGCCGTGAGGAAGCCGGCCCCTGCCAACAGTCTCACTTCCTTAATCGGCAGCGTAAACCCGGTTGGCCGCCCCTTCAACGCCGGATCGTGCGACAAGGATAACGGCGTCTTGGCCATGCAAATGGGCAACTCATCCAGCCCCAGCTGCTCGGCCGACTGAATATCCCGTTCTGCTACTGCGTCGAACGACACGCCAGAAGCCCCGTAGATCTCTGTGGCAATGGCCTGGATCTTCTTCTTAATCGGCCAGGCCACCTCATACAAATACCGGAACGAAGAAGATGTTTCCGTGGCTCTGGCCACAGCCTGCGCGAGGGCTTCAGCTCCCTTGCCACCGTCGGCCCAATGGGTCGAGACCGCGGCATCCACTGCGCCAGCCTCACGTGACCTCTCACGGACCCATTCCAGCTCAGCCACCGGATCATCCTGAAACGCATTGACCGCCACAACTGCCGGCACCCCATGGGCCTTCACGTTCGCAATATGCTGTTCCAGGTTCGCAAAGCCTTTGGCCAAGGCCTCCCGATTCGGCCCGGTCAGCCCTGCCGGAAGCGGGGTCCCAACCTTGACCGTTCCTCCGCCACCATGAAGTTTGAGGGCTCGAAGGGTCACCACCACCACGGCCACCGCTGGCTTGAACCCTGAGAGGCGGCACTTAATATTGAAAAACTTCTCCGCCCCGAGATCGCTCCCGAATCCGGCTTCCGTCACGACATAGTCGGCACAACGTAGGGCAATGGCATCGGAAATAATCGAACAGTTCCCGTGGGCAATATTGCCGAACGGGCCCGTATGGACAAAGGCCGGAGTCCCCTCCAGTGTCTGTACTAAATTCGGCAGCAGCGCGTCTCTAAGCAGAACAGCCATAGACCCGGCACAGCCCAGCTCTTCGGCCCGCACGGCCTTCCCACTCGTCGTGAACCCGACGATGATCTGCCCGAGCCGGCAGCGCAAGTCTGCCTGGCTCGAAGCCAACGCCAGCATCGCCATGACTTCGGAGGCTTCCGTAATCACAAACTGGCCTCGGCGACCATCTGTCCCCTCTCCCAGCAAGACCTGCCGGAGCGACCGGTCGCTGATCCCCAAGGTCCTGGGCCAGGTGATCCGATTCAGATCTATTCGCAGTTCATTTCCGTGAAAAATGTGATTGTCGACGAAGGCCGAAAGAAGATTATGGCTAGCAGACACCGCATGGGCATCGCCGGTCAAATGGAGATTGATCTCTTCCATGGGAAGAACTTGCGCCCGCCCTCCCCCGGTTCCTCCCCCTTTGATCCCAAACACCGGTCCCAACGAGGGCTGCCTGAGCGTGACGGCCGTTCGATGGCCGAGGCGGGATAGGCCCATGGCCAGCCCAATAGACGTGGTTGTTTTACCTTCTCCAAGGGGAGTTGGATTGATGGCCGTCACGAGTACATAACGGCCAAGGCGCGCCGACTTGAGCCGCTCAAGCACATCCAGCGAGACTTTCGCCTTCAGCCTTCCATAGGGCAGCAGCTCGCTGGCCAGGATACCAAGCTGATCGGCAACAGCCTGAATAGGCTGAGCCTTCACCGATCGGTTGATCTTAATATCTGTCATAGATTACGTGCGAAAAGAATCGCCATACCGTCATGGCGCGGCAGTATAGCATGAGAACCGAGGGGGATCAGAATGGAAGGGAGAAGGAAACGGAAGGCCGAACGACTACTCGAGGATGTACTTAACCGGGTCCAGCGTCTGCCCATAGATCTTGATCATATAGTGCAAATGGGGCCCTGTGGCGAGACCGCTGCTGCCGACGAGACCCACAACTTCCCCGCGCTTCACGCGCTGCCCCTCTTTAACTAACGACTTGGCCAAATGGCCGTAGAGGGTTTCGATACCGAATCCATGGTCCAGCTGCACCATATTGCCCAGCTTCGGGTCGAACGCGACCATGGTCACACGCCCTTGGGCCGAAGCCTGAACCGGCGCATTGGCGGCAGCTCCGATATCTAGGCCGTCATGCCAGGCTAGCTTTTCCGTAAATGGGGAGACTCGAGGGCCAAAACCCGAAGTCACCCATCCCTTCACGGGCCAAATGGAGGGCGTGGCAGCCCAGCGCGAAGATTTCTGTTCGGCAGCGAGGGACAGTTCTTGAAGCAACTGCTCCTGCACCGTCGCTTCTTTTGACAGCCACTCGATACCCGTCTTGATCGAGGCGATCAGCTCCTGCTCAGTAGTAAGAACCTTCGAACCGGCCGCAAGACTATCAGAAGCATAGGCCACTTCATGAGGGCCAGGAATCAGGGCACTCACATCTTTTTTCTGAATATTTTCAATGGCAGGCGTGACCTTGCCCTCTGGAAGAGGAGCGTCCTCACCGCCTCGCCCGTTTGCAATATCACCTGCCTTGGGGGCTTCAATGCCCAACATGACTCGGAGTCGTTGATTGACCTCCTTCATGCTCGTCAAACGCTTTTTCAGATCGTCAACGGCCGTCGAAAAAGCTGCCGTCTGCTCCCGCGAGCTCATCGCCTCGGCGCGAAACCCGGCAAGCTCCCAGACTTCATTGGTTCTGATCAGATAATGCGAGATGACCAGCGCATCCGCCAGCACAAGAATAGCCAATCCAATCAATGTATTACGAACAGCCTTACGGGAAAAGCTGAACCGCAACGGCTTCGCCGTTGAGCCCCGAAAGATCACGACGGTATAGGCGTCCTGATCTTCTGTACCGTTTCCTTGTCCCATAATTTCTAGCCCCCTAGTCAGAGCGGGGCGTTCCTTTACTTCCTTGAGAGTAATAGGCAAGTGTACCTATTCTAAGGCAGTTCGGTCAACCTTTACTCTCCTTAAAACAGAAATATGCAAACACTACAATTAGTTGCGGGTCTCACTGGTAACCCATTCTAGATATCGATCAAGCCCTGCACTAACGGACAGTGCAATAATCTCGGGAGTCTCATAGGAATGCAGGCCCTTGATCGCCTGCTCAAGGGCCGGGTACCGGGCCTTCGTCGACTTCAAGATAATGAGAACTTCCCGACCCTTCACAATCTTCCCCTTCCAGCGGTAGATCGATTGAACTGCTGGCACAATATTCGCGCACGCTACCAGGTTGGCCGTCACCATCGCGCTAGCAATCTTCACTGCCTCTTTTTGGTTTTTCGCTGTAACCAGGATCACCAACACTTGCCCGGCAGCTGTTTTCATACGTGGTGTAGACATACTGAGAACCTTTCCGCGTCGCACTGGCTGCCGTCCGTGACCTGGCACTACAGAAATTTCCGGACTAGACCATGTGCGCGACATGAAACGCTCATATATATCAATTTGTTGCGTCTATACGCGCCATGGATCGCTACTCTGACATATGCAATAACAGATCGAAACAGCGACTCACCGATACAGGCATGACACAAAATGCACAGTTTTGATCTCGATATTCTGTCTGATTAATGAGCCAAGGCAGCGATCAGTTCATTGACAGCCTTTTCTCCCCTCGCATATGATACCGCTAGATAAGGAGACTACTCAATGGGTTTTGCCATTTCCCCGAAAGAGCTGAAAGCGCAACTCGACAAGGGCGACAAGCTGGTCCTAGTGGATGTGCGCGAGGATTGGGAATATTCGCTCGCCAAGATAGATGGTTCGGTCCTGATTCCCCTTGGAACCCTTCCGCAATCGCTGGCCAAGCTGACCAAGGATTCGGAAATTATTGCCATCTGCCACCACGGCATGAGAAGCGCCGACGCGACGAACTTCCTGCTTCAACAAGGGGTCACGAATGTGAAGAATTTGGTAGGTGGAATTGACGCCTGGTCGACTCAGGTCGATGGAACCGTCCCTCGCTACTAGACCTGCTCCGTCTGGATGGGCGGTCCATGCGCTCCACCCCCTCTCGCCCACGCGATCCAGGGGCGTTTAGCTCATCCGCTCGCGGAAATAATCGACGGTGAGCTTAAGTCCTTCACTCAGCTCGGTTCTGGGCTCCCAAGACAATTCTTGACGGATCTTACTGGGATCGATCACGCTCCGCGCCTGCTCGCCCTTCTTGGCTGGCCCATGAATTTCCTTGCTGGTTGCATTCGTGTGCGTGATGAGCAGCCTCATCAAGTCGTTGATCGAGGTTTCTTGTCCCGTCCCAACATTGTAGGTGCCTTGCGTATCCTGACCCATCACCGCAAGATTGGCCTCTACGACATCCTCGACATAGACGAAGTCTCTGGTTTGGCGCCCATTGCCGTGAATGATCGCTTGCTCGTTATTCAGCAACTTCTGAATGAAGATCGCGATGACGCCGGCCTCTCCATCAGGATCCTGACGCGGCCCATATACATTGGCATAGCGCAGATTCACCACCTGAAGCCCGCTCACTCGTTGGTAGTAGGAGAGATATTCCTCCCCGCATAGTTTGCTAATGCCGTAGGAAGACAGAGGCCGCGTGGGGTGAGATTCAGGGGCAGGATAAACCTCCTGCTCTCCGTAGATCGCTCCGCCGGAAGACGAAAATACCACCTTCCGCACTCCGTGCCTGACGGCCTGTCGTAACACATTCAACACCCCCAACACATTGACCTGGGCATCAAAGACCGGATCTTCCACCGATTTACGGACATCCATCTGCGCGGCAAGGTGTATGACGACATTGGGCCTTTCGTTGCGAAACACGCTTTCCAGCCGCCAACTCTGAATGTCCATCTTGCAGAAGCGAGCAGCGCGATTGAGGTTTCCCCGCTTTCCCGTGGACAGATTATCCACGATCACAACCTCATGCCCTTCCTGAAGCAAGCGATCGACCACATGCGAGCCGATAAACCCGGCCCCGCCCGTCACCAGTACCTTCATGCCTGCCTCCATCCCCAATGCATCATCATCACCATCATCGCTCCGCTCCAGACCCAGTCATGCTGTCATCGCACGCGTAAAACCGACCAGGATCTCACGATTACCTTTTCGCCCGATCACCGGAGAATCGAGCACACCTTTCAACTGAAGCCCCAACTGCGTCGCACAGGCAATGACCTTTTCTGTCACCGCTTCGCGCTGCGCATCGTCCCGTACGATTCCCCCTCGCCCCACCTGCCCCTTGCCGACTTCAAACTGGGGCTTCACGAGGGCCACAACCGTTGCAGAATGATTGAGGAGACCAACAACGGCAGGCAAAACTAGGGTCAGGGAAATAAAGGAGACGTCGATCACGGCCAAGTCGATCGGCTCAGGAACCGTTGTACGGTCAACATACCGAATATTGGTCCGTTCGAGCAAGACAACACGCGAATCCTGCCGCAACTTCCACTCGAACTGCCCGTACCCCACATCGACAGCGTAGATCTTGGTCGCGCCCCGCTGCAACAAACAGTCGGTGAATCCGCCGGTTGAGCAGCCGACATCCAAACCGATCGTCCCGCTGGGATCAATCTGAAAAGCATCCAGCCCCGCCGCTAATTTGTCGCCTGATCGGCTAACGAACAAGGCAGGCTGCACGACTTCGATCCGCGCATCCAGCGGTACCAGCTTCGCCGGCTTGTCTACCATCATCCCATCCACCGAGACTCCGCCAGCCAACACCGCTCTGGCCGCAGCTTCACGACTAGACACCAGGCCCTGCTGTAGCAGCACACAGTCCAACCGTTCTTTGGGAATACGATGGGTGGACGACATAGGGACTAGGGAAGCACTGATGGAAAGTAGAGGCGAGCCGAGAGGCTCTTTCCAGAAAACCTAGGAGGATGGCTCATCGGACTCGTCGCCTGAGGAAAATGCATGGATACGCTTCTTACCGTTCTTATCTTGCACCAGCACTTCGACTTTATGTTCTGCTTCTTCGAGAATCTTGAGGCAATTCTTCGAGAGGCGGATGCCCTCCTCAAAGATCCTGAGCGATTCGTCCAGAGGAAGATCGCTTTTCTCTAACTCACCAACAATCGCTTCCAGCCGCGCCATGGCTTGCTCAAATTTCACCGTTGCCACAATATGCCTCGTTATCTATAGGTGTGGAAGGCCATTATACGCGCCCACCACTCGATTTCAAACAGGGGAATCATCCACGATCCGCGTAACCCTGCAATACAAAATCCCGCTGGCCAATTGCGCCTCCAACTCCTGCCCCACCTCCACGTCGCTCGCTCGATGGAGGACCTGACCGGCCGGAACCGTCTGGAGGATACTGTAGCCCCGACCAAGCACCGCCAGGGGACTCAGGGTATTGAGCTGCGCTAATATCGCGTGAACCCTGTGACGATACTGCGCCAAGATCGTTCCCATCTGCCCTTCGAGACGCTTTGAAAATTGCGGCACCGTCGCCAACCCCTGTTTGATCGCGAGAATGGGATTGAGGCCGGAGAGATCCCGCTGCGCCTCGTGAACCCGTTCGCGCCCAGACGTGAGCGCATGTTGAAACAACGATCGCAACCGATCCACCATGTCATCAGTTCGTTGCGCCGCATCCTGGAGACGAAACCGCACATCCGTCACCCCGCGAATACCGGCATCCAGTCTCTGCCGCTCGAAGGCACAATGCCGGAGCATCATCTGCCCCGTACGGAGGGTCAGCTCCCGCAACCGTTCCACGATCTCCGCCAACACCGGGACGACCGCCTCGGCTGCGGCCGACGGAGTCGGCGCCCGAAAATCTGCAGCAAAGTCGGCCAGCGTCACATCGACTTCATGCCCAACCGCTGACACCACCGGCACATGGGAGGCGGCAATGGCACGCACCACGACCTCCTCGTTGAAACTCCAGAGATCTTCCAGCGATCCGCCGCCCCGCCCGACGATGATGACATCTACGGAGCCCCAGTCGTTCAAAGCCTCCAGCGCCTCGGCAATTTGCCGCCCGGCGCTCTCCCCCTGGACCTGCACCGGAGCGATCAGGATATGCAGCCTCGGCCAACGGCGCTTGAGCACAGCCAGGATATCCCGAATGGCGGCGCCCGTCGGCGAAGTCACTACGCCCACCGTTTTGGGAAATGCCGGAAGTGGCTTTTTTCTCTGCTGATCGAACACTCCCTCTGCAGCCAATCGCTCCTTCAACTGTTCGAAAGCCAGCTGCAGCGCACCAACCCCTTTAGGTTCCACCGTATCGATCACAATCTGATATTCACCGCGCAGCTCGTAGACTGTGAGCCGGCCCCGCGCGATCACCTGCATCCCCTCTTGCAAGGCAAAGCGCAGCTTCAGCGCGCTGGACCGGAACAGCACTGCGCGAATCTGGCTCGTTTTGTCCTTGAGGGTGCAGTAGACGTGGCCAGACCCTGGCGCGCGAATATTGGACAGCTCGCCTTCCAGCCAGACGTCGGAGAATTGTTCTTCGATAGAAGTGCGGAGCAGCCCCGTCAACTCCGAAACCGTGAAGACCTGTTTCGGGGGTACGGGCTGCGAGAAGAGATCAGGGAAATCGGGAGGGCTCGTGATGAGACTCCTTTAATCAATGATGCGAATACGTTCGATCGACAGCGCCTTCCCAAGGCGCGCGTCCAGCTCAATCAGGACTGCGCAGAACACGACTGGCCCGGAGGCCACTTCAAAGCGCCGGGGCATCCCGGTCAAAAACTTTTCGATCGCCAGCTCTTTCTTCACCCCGATCACGGAATGAAGCGGTCCGGTCATCCCGATATCCGTAATGTAGGCGGTCCCTTTCGGGAAAATCTGGTCATCGGCCGTTTGCACATGCGTATGGGTCCCGACCACGGCGACAACCTCTCCGTCCAGATAATGCCCCATCGCCATTTTTTCCGACGTCGCTTCCGCATGCATATCGACAATTACGGCAGCCGTCCGCTTTTTCAACGCAGCCAACTCTTTTTTAACTGCCTGAAAAGGACAGTCCAACGTCGGCATATAGGCCCTCCCCATCAACTGGAGCACGCCCAACTGCTCCCCGCCGGCCGACTCGACTACCACACTGCCAGATCCCGGCGCACCGCTCGGATAATTAGCAGGGCGAAGCAGGCGCGGCTCCCGTGGAAAATAATCGAGGATTTCCTTCTTGTCCCAGGCATGATTCCCGGTCGTAATGACCGCGAGCCCCATGTCGAACAATTCTTCCGCCAACTCCGGCGTAATGCCAAATCCGGCGGCCGCATTTTCTGCGTTGCCGATCACGATGTCGACCTGCCGCTGCGCCACCAACCTGGGCACAGCCCGGGCCACCGCACGGCGCCCAGGCTCTCCAAAAATATCGCCAATGAAGAGAACCTTCACTTCGCATACTCCACATACCGGCTCTCGCGAATGACGGTCACTCTGACCGTCCCAGGATAGGTCAATTCCTGCTCGATCTTTTTGGCCAGATCGCGGGACAGCTGGAAGGACTCGGTATCCGTAATGTCTTCCGACCGGACAATAACGCGAATCTCCCGGCCTGCTTGAATTGCATAGGCTTTCTGCACTCCTTTGAGCCCCGTGGCTAGCGACTCCAGCTTCTCCAGCCGCTTGACGTAAGACTCCAAGGCTTCCCGTCTCGCCCCCGGTCTGGCCGCGGATAAGGCTTCCGCCGCAGCCACCAAAACGGACTCGGGGCAAATCGGCTCCACCTGCTCGTGGTGGCCTGCGATGGCATTGATGATTTTTTCGCTCTCGCCGTACTTCTTGGCGATCTCGGCTCCCAACATGGCATGGGGGCCTTCTTCTTCGTGACTGACAGCTTTGCCGATGTCGTGCAGCAAGGCACCCCGTCTTGCCAACTTCACATCAAGCCCAAGCTCCGAGGCCATAATGCCACAGATATAGGCCGCTTCGCGCGCATGGTAGAGATTGTTCTGTCCGTAACTGGTCCGGTACTTCAGCCGGCCGAGGACCTTGATCAATTCCGGATGGAAGTCCGAAAGCCCCAACTCGAAAATAATCTTCTCGGCTTCTTCATACATGAGCTTGTCGATATCGACCTTGACCTTCTCGACGATCTCCTCGATTCGTGTCGGATGGATACGCCCGTCATGCATCAACCGTTCGAGCGACACCTTGGCGATCTCTCGGCGCAAGGGATCGAAGCCCGAGATCACGACGGCTTCCGGCGTTTCATCAATGATCAAATCGATTCCGGTTGCGGCCTCGATCGCGCGGATATTGCGCCCTTCCCGTCCGATGATCCGCCCCTTCATCGCGTCGTTCGGAATCTGGACGACGGAAATCGTAGACTCGGCGACATAGTCGCGTACCACCCGTTGAACCGAGGAGGTAATGATCTCGCGCGCTTCCCGCTCTGCATTTTCCCGTGCCTCTTCCAAGATCCGCTTGGCCAGCCCGATCGCTTCCAACCGCGCCTGACTTTCCATTTCATGGATGAGCTGCTTCTTCGCCTCGTCGGAGGTCATCCCCGCGACGCGCTCCAGCGCCTCACAATGCTCCTTCTCCGCTCGCGTGCAGGCCGCTTCCTTGACCGTCAACTTCTCTTCCCGCTTCACCAGATCCAGGTCCCGTTTCTGAAGATCGCTATCCCGCTTGTCGATTACGCCAACCCGTTTTTCAGTGGTCTCGTCGCGCAGCAACAAACGTTTTTCAACGATGGCGAGCTCGGCCATCTTAGCCTTCTGCTCCTTCTCAATCTCCGCCTTCGACTGCAGCAGCAGATCTTTCCCTTCCAGCTTCGCTTCTTTGACAATATTGTCGGCTTCCCGCTGGGCATTCTGCACCGACTGGCGCGCCTGCTCCTCCTCTTGCGCCTTCTTCGCGGCGCCCGAGGAACGGCGGATCAGTTCAAAAAGCCCAACTCCGAGCAATCCTCCAACGAGTCCTGTCAACACATATACAATAATTGAGGTAAACATTTGACTCACCCCCCTACAATCGCGAGACGAGAAACGTCCTGTCCCTCAGCCTCATCTTGATACAAGATTGGTCAACGGTCCTGTGCTAATGAAGGGAGCGCAAGCGGAAGATAGGTATACCGAAGAGGATCGCCCAACACGCGGTTGACAGACTTACTCCGAGAACGGACTCCACGGGGATGAAGATCGTGCTGAATTGAGAGAACGAGTCCGTCCCATGCAGGACAAATCCCACGAAGTCCCTCTGCGCCGAATCCCTCTCACCCGCATGAGAGGATTGCGTGCGTGAACCGGAAACAACCGAAGACTGGTTCCGTGCACCGCACTGCCGAACAGCAGCAGATACTCCATGACTTTTCCCAGCATCTCCAAGAGGTTAGACGTGAGGAAGACGAACCCTGGCGCACATGATCTCTGTCTCAATTTCATCAGCATGAAAAACCCACATCGCTTCCGCGGTGCCTGCATCATCTTCCCGGATTACTGAACCGGTTCGAGCGTGACCTTATCGTATCTCTACCGTCGCATCCGCGACATCCCGATATCTACACCTCACGATAGCAAAGGGGTCTCCCCTTTGCAAGGCGAATTTACCGGAACAACGAAGTCGGCATCTGCTCCTCGATCGATTCCATGAGCGAGGTCATCCGCCGCTCGACATCCGCCTCGCCCTGGGCGCGCTTCCGTTCCACTTCGAACAACTGATGGGCCAGGTTGATCGCCGTCAGCACGGCAAGCTTCGACGGGGTCGTGGTGTTCGTCCCCTCCGCAAGATGGCACATATGCCCATCCACGAAGCTGGCGAGCCGCCGGATATAGGCCTCGTCCGCCTCGCCGCGGATCGCGAACCGTTGGCCATAGATCTCCACATCAATGGTCTTTGCCAATGGCCACCTCCTTGCGTTCTTCAAAGCACTCCAACAACTCCACGTCGCCGAGAACTTTTTCGATGCGAGATTTGATGTCGACGCGCTCTTGCTCCCAGCGCCGATTCGAATCATCTTTCTCCGCAAGTCGCTGTCGCACCACCGTCAAGTCTGCTTCAACTGCCGCGTTCCGCTTTTTGAGTTCTTGAACAAGCTTCACCAAGTCTTTAATGCGACTTTCGAGTGCGTCCAGCCGATCCAAAGCCATGTCCTTGCTCTCCCTTTGGGCCCCTGCAGGCTGTGGCGCACTATAGAAAATTGACTAGACCTTGTCAAGAAATAGCCTTAGAACGTCTTGCCCAGCCGCGCGTACTCGCGATAGCTCCGCAGTACGCGTTTCACATATTGCCGTGTCTCCTGATAGGGGATCAATTCGACAAACTCATCCTGGCTTCGTCCGCGATGCAATGTAACCCAATTCCCCACCACGATCGGCCCGGCATTGTAGGACGCGATGGTATAGGCGACATTCCCGGAAAACTGTTCGAGCAGCTGCTCCACATAATGGACGCCGATGCGAATATTGGTCTCCTGATCGAACAGGTCCTCCCGTCCGACGGCGGGAAGCCCGAGTCTCTGCGCGACATTATTGGCCGTGCCCGGCATCACCTGCATCAGGCCGATCGCTCCAACCCGCGACACCGCCCGCCAATCGTACTGGCTCTCCTCTCGAATGATCGCCGCCACCAGATAGGGATCGACGCCTTTCGCCCCCTGCCCCTTGATCGTCGGCAAGAGCCCCATCGGATAGGCAACAGACCAGAGCGCCGGAGAAACGGACCCGCCGGTCCGCTCCAATTGATCGCGAAACTTAGCTCTCGCAAGCCGGAGGCCATGGTGATAGGCGCCCGCCTCGCTCAACATCGTCGAGAGCACCATGAGGAGGCCCGGCTCCCGACTATAGCGGTCGATCAGCCCCGCCACCTCACGCACCGCATCTGAATCCAGGCCCAGCGCCTTCAATTCCAGCGCGCGCCGATAGGCCGCCTGCTGTTCGATCTCAGCTCTCGTCGTCACGGCCCCTGCCGCCGCACTGTTCACGCCAGTCACCAGTTCGCCGTCGTTCACCGAAGCACTCGTCGAACTTGGCTCCGCCGCAACGGAGTCCGGCAGCGAAATCTGAGTACGTTCCCGCGCTAGCTGACAGTAATAGGTATAGATAAATCGACGGCAGAGCTGCACGTAGACATCGTGCGCCTGCGGCTGTTGGTTCAGTTCGGCTGCGCGCGCCATCCAATAAAGCGCTTGCGGCTCGAACTCTCCGTCATGCTGTTCCACGAGCGCCCGCAACTGGTCGAAGGCCTCACGATAGCCCCCCCTTCGGTAATAGCCCCAGCCCACGCGCCACTGCCCCTCGGCTCGCTGAGAGGCAGGCTCTCCCACCTTCGCCACCTGTCGATAGCGCGCAATAGCGTCCTCGAAACGGCCCTGATCCTCCAGCCATAGGCCGGCGAAGAGCGTGATTTGCCCCTTTTGCTCCTGGGACAGCGACGACCCTGCCGCCGTATGAGCCAGTTCCAATAACTTGTCGCCCTGGCCCTGCCGAAGATAGACGCGGGCGAGCCAGACCGAGGCTTCGGAGGATTCTGTTGTGCCCTCTTTCGCCAAGGCGCGAAATGTCTCTCTGGCCTGATCGTATAGTTTGAGCCGAACCTGCGCGATGCCGAGCTTCAACTTCGCCTCAGCGCGCTGAGGCGAGGAGAGATCAGCCGCAAGAAACTTCCGGAGCTCCTCAATCGCCTCGGCATGGAAGGCTTGGCCAAGGTAGACTTGCGCCCTGGTAAGCCGCTCGGTCGGCTGCACGATCCAAGGCTCACCGCCAAGATTCGAGGCCAGCAACACTTCAGCCTCTTTGGCTTCAGAACTAAAGGCAAACCGCACCCAAAGCTGCTTCAGCGTCTCACGGCCTTCCTGAATATGATTCTCTCGCAACTGGCAGGCACCCTGCCGAAGCAGCGCCAGGGGCGTCTCCACTTCCTTCTGGCTCAGAGCCATCGCCTTGGCAATCCAGGCTATCACCTCGCGGCAACTCAACGTCTGATACCAGGCTTCTCCGGCTCGATAGGCTGCCTTGACCGCCAGCGGAGAGTTCGGCACGGCCTGAGGAATGGTCTCGAACATCTCGGCCGCTTGCTTGCCCTCTCCAAGCTTCAGCAAGGCCTCGCCGATCCACAGACGAACATAGTCATCCAAGAGCGGCACATCGTTCTGGGCCGCGCGGAGAAACTGCAGGGCCTCGGCAGGATCCCGCTCCAGGAGCAGTACCCCGGACAGCAAGCCTGCGCGCGCAGCCCAAACCGTGGCAGGGAATTGTTCCCTCAGCCGTTGGAGCCGTTCCAGCTTGAGCGATAGGATTTGTTCTTTGCTGAGCGACTTGCCAAGCCGTTCCTTCGGCAGGGAGGCTGCTTGAAAGCAGACTTCCACTGTCTCACAGGTATCGGGAGAACTTGGCAAGGAAGGGGAAGAGGTATCGGCGGATACAGGCCAGGAAAACAGCAGAGCCCAACAGAAGCCCAAAGCCGTCACGGAGCGCAGCTTTCGCACCATTCGTTGATTCATACGATCATGCACCAGTCATCGTTCTGACCACTGTGACTACTTATAGCAGTGTCCCTGCTCTCTTGCCAGCAAAGCCGCGTAAATCGTATACCTTGTTCCACTTTTTCGCCCTGTGGTAGGCTGCACCATGTCGCATGAGCCAACCGCCGCCCCATCCGGTCCACCTCCCGTCAACCTCCTCACCCTCACCGAAATGGGACTGGGCCGGTTACTGCAGCAATTTGAATGGCCTCGTTACCGGATCGGTCAGATCTTGCGCTGGCTCTATCAGCGGCGCGCCACCAGTATCGCACAGATGACCGATCTCTCACAGAAAGATCGAGCGCAACTGGCCCAGGTCGCCACGATTTCGAGGACGCAAGCGTGTACCGTCCTTGAATCAACCGACGGCACGCGCAAGCTCCTCCTCACCTTGGACGACGGGCTTCGCATTGAAACGGTGCTGATCCCGGACGAGGAGCGTCTCACGCTCTGCGTCTCGACTCAGGTGGGCTGCATGCTGGATTGCGGATTCTGTCTGACCAGCACCATGGGACTCAAACGCAACCTCAAGGCGCATGAAATCGTCGATCAGGTCCTCACGGCGCAAGACCATTTAACCGGCGAGGAGCGGCTCACCAACCTCGTCTTCATGGGGATGGGAGAACCGCTGGCCAATATCGAAGCCCTCTCCAGCGCCATCCAATGTCTGGTCAATAAGTCCTGGGGATTAGGCTGGTCGCCACGCCGCATTACCGTCTCGACCGCTGGGCTCGCGGCTCGCTTGAAGGATGTGGCAGCGCTCGGCGTGAATCTGGCCATCTCCTTAAATGGCACGACGGAAGAGCAACGCCAGCAGTTAATGCCGGCGGTCAGCCAGATCGCCTCGCTCAAAACGCTCATAGCCGCCTGCCGCCGCTATCCGCTCGCCCCGACCAGACGGCTGACCTTTGAATATGTGTTGCTCGCCGGCGTGAACGACCACGACGAGGATGCCCATCGACTGGTGAAGCTACTCAAGGGCCTCCGCTGCAAAGTGAACCTGATTCCCTTCAATGAGTTTCCCGGCAATCCCTTCCGCCGGCCGACTGATCGCAGTGTGCTGACTTTCCAGGCGATCCTCACGCGGGCCGGCGTCGACGCCTTCATCCGCAAAAGCCGCGGCCGCGACGTGCTAGGCGCCTGCGGACAATTGGGCAATCTCTCGCCCGACTATGCGGGACGCGCCTTGACACAAATTGAATCTCGTTGCTAGCATACACTGTGCGTACCGCCCAACCGTGAGCAAGCTGAGTCCTCGACACATGATGCCATTATTTCTTTTGATTACCGCAAGCAGTCTCCTCTTCGCCCTCGCCTCGCCCGCCACGGCCACAGAAACTCGTGAATTTATCCTGTCCAACGGGATGAAAGTCTTATTAGTCGAAGCGCCTAAAGCGCCGGTGGTCACCGTCCAGGTCTGGTACAAGGTCGGCTCGCGCAACGAAGTCATGGGCCGGGCAGGCCTCTCCCACATGCTGGAACATATGATGTTCAAAGGCACCGTGAAATATCCCAAGGGGACCTTCTCCCGCCTCATCCGCAAGAACGGCGGAATCGACAACGCCTTCACGAGCCAGGACTTCACCGCCTACTTCGAAAATCTTGCGGCAGACCGCGTCGAGCTGGCCCTGGAAATGGAAGCTGACCGGATGCAGGGGCTCGTGCTCGACATGAAGGAGCTGACGACGGAACGAGAAGTCGTGAAGGAAGAACGCCGCCTGCGCACGGAGGACGACCCGCAAGGCGCGCTTGTCGAAGCCCTCTTCGCTCAGGCCTATCTCAGCCATCCCTATCATTGGCCGGTGATCGGCTGGTTCAACGACCTGGATGCGATGACCCTGGACGACTTGCAGCAGCATTACGACACCTATTATTCGCCCAACAATGCGACCCTCATCGTGGTGGGCGACATCAAAGCCGACAGCCTGCTCCCCGCGATCAAACAGCTATTTGAACCGATTCCGCGAGGACCGGAGCCCAGGCCGATCGCCACGATGGAGCCGGAGCAGAAAGGTGAACGCCGCTTTCTCCTCAAACGCGATGCGCAAGTCGCGTTCGTCATGATGGGCTACCGCGTGCCGAATTTTTCGAGCGAAGACTCCTACGCGCTCGACATTCTGGATTCGATCCTATCGCACGGGAAAAGCTCGCGCCTCTACCAGAGCCTCGTGTATGAGCAAAAATCCGCGCTGGCCGTCGGCGCAGAATACAGCTTACTGCAGAGCGACCCAGGCCTGTTCTACTTCTATGCCCTCGTGAGCCCCAACCAGAAACCAGAGCTGGTCGAGAAATCCCTCAACCGGGAGATCAAGCGTCTGCAGACCGATCTGCCGACGGAACTCGAGCTCCAACGGGCGAAGAACCAGGTTGAAGCCTCCCATATCTTCGAACAGGATTCCAACTTCCGGCGTGCCATGTTACTCGGACAGGCCGAATCCGTCGGCGCCGGCTGGCAGAAGATCGACCAGTTCGTCGAACGGATCAGAGCGGTCACCGCCAAGGACATCCAACGCGTCGCCCGCCAATACTTGACGGAGGACAACCGGACCGTGGGCACCTTGATTCCCGTGCCGCCGAAACAACCGGGCACGCCCTCCAGCGCCGCGCGACAGGGAAGGCCTTAACCATGCCGACGGCAAGACCACAAACGATCCTGGCCCTCGTGATGGGATGTTGTGCCTGGCTCTGGGCCGCCGGCCCCTCTCTGGCGGCAGAGATCGCCCCGACAAAATTCACCACCGCGAACGGCATCACAGTCCTCGTCCTGGAACAACACGTTCTCCCCATTGTGGAAGTCCACGCGCTGATCAAAGCTGGCTCGGCACAAGATCCTCCGGGAAAAGCAGGACTCGCGAACCTCGTTGCCAGCCTCCTGGACGAAGGAACCACGACCCGCACCTCCAAACAGCTCGCTGAGCAAATCGACTTCATCGGCGGAACCCTGGAGGCGAAAACCTCGGAGGATTTCACCACCGCCTCCATCCGTGCGCTCAAGAAGGACGCCGATCTCGGCTTCACCCTGCTCGCAGACATGCTGCAGCGCCCCGCATTTCACAAACAGGAGTTCAACCGGATTCGCACCCAACTCCTGGGCGAAATGGCCAGCAATAACGACGACCCGGGCCATATCGCTATGAAGGCGTTCAATCAGCTTGTCTTCCACGGACACCCCTACCGCTGGCCCGTCAATGGCACGGAGGAGACCCTCAGCAAGATCTCTTTGGCAGACGTGCAAAGCTTCTACGGACGGGAATATTCCCCGTCCCGCGTCATCCTAATCATTGTCGGCGACCTCACGCTCCACCAGGCCGCAGCGCTGGTCCAAACCCATTTTGGAACCTGGAAGAAAATTTCGGCGCCGGCGCGGAACCAGAACCCCCCCCTGCCGATTGAGCGAAAAACGGTCCAGCTCATCGAGAAAGACCTCACCCAATCCACCATCGTCATTGGTCATGGAGGCCTCGCACGCGCGCATCCTGATTTCTATTCGGTCACGGTGATGAACTACATCCTTGGCGCCGGGGGATTTTCTTCCCGCTTGATGGATTCGATTCGCGACAAACAGGGACTAGCCTATGGAATCATGAGCCACTTCGACGCCAGGCTCATGCCAGGCTCTTTCTGGGTCAACCTCCAGACCAAGACAGAAACGACGAACCAAGCCATCACCGGCGTCCTGACCGAGATCAAATCCATCCGCGACCAGCCTGTATCAGATCAGGAACTGGCCGAGGCCAAATCATTCCTGGCTGGTAGCTTCCCACTGCGATTCGATTCCACCGCGAAGCTCGCCCAGGTGCTCGCTCAGGTGGAATTCTATGGCCTGGGGTTCGAATACTTTACCCAATATCCGAAATGGATCGACCGAGTCACGAAGGAAGATGTCCAGCGCGTCGCCAAACAGTATATGGACCCCCAACGCTACGCGCTCGTGGTGGTGGGCAACCTCGCCAAAGCGAAAGTGAACCGCTAGCCCACGTTGTCTCGACGCGACCCCCGAGGCTACGCATTCATGATGACCGAACCCCTCCAAGACAAACTCGACCGGCTCCGCCAGGTGATCTCGGACATGCAATCCGTCCTGGTCGCCTTCTCCGGCGGGATCGACAGCACCGTCGTCTTGAAAGTCGCCCATGAGCAGCTCGGCGCGCTGGCGCTGGGCATCACCGCAGTCTCACCGACCTTTCCCGCAATCGAACTCGACGGCGCGAAGCAGGTGGCAGCGGAGATCGGCGCGCGACATGAACTAGTCCAGACCGATCAACTCGACATCCCGGCCTTCGTGCAGAACGACGCGGCCCGCTGCTTCCATTGCAAAACTGATCTCTATCAATTACTGGACGGACTGCGCGAACCCCGCGCAAGCCGGTGGATTGCGGACGGGACGAATCTCGACGATCTAAGAGACGACCGGCCCGGCATCACCGCCGCACGCGAGTGGAACGTGCGAAGCCCGCTGGTCGAAGCCTCGTTGTCGAAAGCCGATGTGCGGGGGCTCGCCAGGACCCTGGGACTCTCCAATTGGGATAAACCGGCCGCCGCCTGCCTCTCGTCCAGAATCCCTCGCGGCATCCCGATCACGATCGACACTCTCCGGCGCGTGGAGCAGGCCGAGGCCATCCTCTACGCTGAGGGATTGCGCCAGGTGCGGGTACGAGAACATGGAGAGATTGCGCGCATTGAGGTCGGAGCAGAAGAATTTTCCCGGCTGAATCAACCGGAGCTGCGCGCGCGCATCAGCGCCAGCCTCCGCAAAGTGGGATTCCGTTTCGTCTGCATGGATCTGGAAGGGTACAGACCGGGCGGAACCAGCCTCAGCTGACCCCGCCCGATCGAGACATTATCGCTGGTAGGATTTTGACAGGGCCTCGAGCGCCTCGTCTGCGAACTTCTTGTGGTCCGCGTCAGTCAAACTACGCTGCACCACCTTCTCCGCCACCATCAACACCAACTCCGTCGTCTGGGCGCGAATCTCCTGAATCGCCTTGCGCCGTTCATGATCGATTTCACGCGTCGCGTCGCCCCTGATCCGATCGGCCTCAGTCGTCAGCCGCTGCTCATTTTCTTCCATGAGCCGCTGCGCCCGCTCTTTAGCGGCAGCCAAGATGCCTTCCGCTTCTTTCGCCGCGGTATTCAGCTTGGCCTCATACTCCTTGAGCTTCCGCTCGGCCTCTGACCGATGACGATCGGCTTGATCAAGGCTGTCCTTGATTTTCTTCTCCCGCTCTTCCAGCACGCCCAAGATGCCCGGGAAGGCAAAGTTGTAGAGGATGAAGAAAAGAATCCCGAACGACAGGACTTCCCAGAAAATTAGGGAAGAAAAAAAATCAGATTCAAACTGCGGCATATCAACTCCCTGGGGTAGAGGAGAAGGGTAGATGGGATAGCAAGTCCTGCTATCCCCATGATCCTCTTACTCCTGTAACCCGTTTATTTCCGGAGACCCATGATGATGAAGGCGATGACCAGACCGTACAAGGCGATGGCTTCGACCAGCGCGAATCCGATCCACATATACTTTCCAACGCGGGCTTCCGCTTCCGGCTGACGTGCCACCGCTTCGATCATCTTCCCGAAGATGTATCCGATACCCACACCGGCTCCGGCAAACCCTGCCGCCGCCAACCCCATACCCAACAATGCTGCTGCTGCTGAATCCATTGTGTCCTACTCCTCCCTTGTCTGAAACTCACACACGCTAGTGCGCGTGCTCATCGTGGCCGTGCAAGTGGAATGCGTCTCCCAAATAGACGCAAGTCAACACGGTAAAAATATACGCTTGAATGAACGCGATACCAACTTCCAATCCGTTCATCGCGATCGTGAACGCAAAGGGCAACCATCCGATCAACAGTCCGCCGCTAATGGCCAGGCCGAACAGGACCCCGAGAATCACGTGGCCGGCCGTCATATTCGCAAACAACCGGACGGCCAACGAAATCGGCCGCGCCAATTGGCTGATCAACTCAATCGGAATCATCAAGGGCAATAGCCAGGCTGGCGTGCCGGGTGGCACGAGGATGCCCAGGAACTTCACCCCATGCAGCAGAAATCCCATAACCAGGCTGAGTCCGTACACCAGGCAGGCAAACACGGCGGTCACGACGATCTGACTCGTCACCGTATAGCTGCCGGGGATCAATCCGATCAGGTTACAGAAGAGGATGAACAGGAACAGCGTGGCGATGAGGGGGAAGAAGCGCATCCCCTCTTTGCCCATTGTATCCATGATGATGCCGCGGATGAAGTCTACCATCATCTCCGCCATGCTCTGCAGCGTGCCCGGCACCAGCTTGCGCGCCGACCCCGCCATCACCATGAGTACCGCCACCAGGGCGACGACCACCCACATAATAACCACGGCTTTATTAATGGAAATGTCCAATTCGCCCAGCGAGATCGGTATCCAATTGTGCAGCTCGAACGGATGAAGTGGACTTTCTTCCATGATACGTTCGTACTTTCTCTTAAAAATCGTTAGGTCGTCGGCCACCGAAGCGCCGACCGGTACGCATTCCTGATTCCAGCTACGACGCCTAACACCAATCCCACGACCATTCCCCAGGGAGTGGAGCCGAGGAGATATGTATCGCACGCCCAGCCCAACCCGCCCCCAACAATCAGCGACGCGAGCAGGTCGGTCCCGATCCGGACCGCTTGGCCGAGCCCCGCGTACAATGGATCTTGTGAAGGGGGCATGTCGTATCCACGGAGGAGAGTGCATGACGCAATCCGTCACGCAAGGACTCTGCTGTTTGCAGGCGCGGAATTAAAGCAGAACCATCTTAAATTTGTCAAGCTGACCTCTGTTGTGACAGAGCGGGGACAGTCGGGTATAGTGGGTGTGCGTGATTTGTCCAGCAATCGATCGTCACCCATGACTCGTTTTTCTCAACCATCATTTCTCACCGGTCCTCCGCAGCCCTTGGTCCTCACGATGGACAACCAGGGAAGAGCTCCCTTTGACCTCTATCGATTGATTGCCACTCCCTCCCAGCCGTCCTTCCTCCTCGACAGCGGGAAGGGGACAGACGGAGAGAACCGCTATTCATTTCTGGGGAGCAGCCCCTTCTCGATGCTGACCGGACGACCGGGCCAGGCCTCCCTTCGGACCAGCGACGGAGAGGTCCATTCGTCAAACGATCCATTCGGCAGCCTCCAGCGGCTATTCGACGGACCCAAGATTGAGCCCCCACCAGGCCTTCCCCACTTTTTGGGCGGAGCTATCGGCTATTTCAGTTACGACCTCGTACGCGACTTTGAAACACTGCCAGTCACGGCCAAAAACGATCTGCCAATCCCCTATTTGCAGTTCGGTCTCTATGACCTCATCGCCTCACTCGATCATCGACAGGACTTATTACAGCTTATCTTCTGCCCGCCCATGGAACGGTTTACAAGAGAGCCCAGAAAAACACTTTATCGCGAAGGCTTGGACCGGCTGGCCGAATGGGAAGGCAAATTAAGCGGACAGCCCGCTCCTCTCGCGGAACTCCCCTCCCTCGATCGGATGGCCTTTCATCCAGACCAAACGCGCGAAGCCTATCTCGATCGAGTCCGTCGCTGCCAGGTCTACATTGCGGCCGGGGACATCTATCAGGCCAATCTGTCGCACCGCTTCACCCTGCAACCTCCCGGTTCCTACAGCGACGCCACGGACCGACAGTCCTACGAACAGGAACTCTACCGACGACTGCAAGCCGTCAACCCTTCACCCTTCTCAGGGCTTCTGCACTTCGACGACGTCACGTTGATCAGCTCCTCACCAGAACGGCTGGTCCGTCTCCATAACCGGCAGGCGGACACGCGTCCGATCGCCGGCACCAGACCGCGCGGGTGCGATGATCGTGACGATCAACGGATTATCGGCGAATTGCTTGCGAATGAAAAAGAGCGGGCGGAGCATCTGATGCTCGTCGATCTCGAACGCAACGACCTGGGCCGCGTCTGCCAATTCGGCAGCGTACAAGTCGATGAATTCATGGCCATCGAGCAATATTCCCACGTCAGCCACATCGTCTCCAATGTCAGCGGAACCTTGCGGCCAGAGGCCACGCCCTTCGATCTGATTCGATCATTGTTCCCCGGAGGCACCATCACCGGTGTGCCCAAAATCCGCTGCATGGAGATTATCGAAGAGCTGGAGCCGGTGCGCCGCGGCCCCTATACAGGATCATTCGGCTACATCAGCTGGAACGGCGACCTCGATCTCAATATCATCATTCGGACTTTGGTATGGTGCCAGGGGAAGGGCTACTTGCAGGTTGGCGCTGGGATTGTCGCCGACTCAGACCCGGCCAAGGAATATGAGGAAACGATTCAGAAAGCCCAAGCCTTCGTCAGCGCCTTACAACGGAGATGACTATGTGGATTTATCTCAACGATCGATTCGTCACAGAACAAGAAGCCGTCGTCTCCGTCTTCGACCATGGCTTCCTCTATGGCGATGGAGTCTATGAAACGATTCGCTCCTACGGAAGCCGGATCTTCATGCGGGATCAACATCTCGCCAGGCTTCGCCGGTCTGGAGAGGCGATCGGCCTGACCATTCCCATTCCGGAGCGGCAATGGCCGGCGCTCCTCCATGAAGCCATGACGAAGAACGAGGTCGGGCAAGACCATACCGACGCCTACCTTCGCATAACCATCTCACGGGGACCCGGCGGCATCGGCCTGGATCCAGCCCTCTGCCCGACCCCCACCGTCGTCATCATGACCAAACCGCTGCAGCCTTCTCCACCGGAACAATACAAGACCGGCGTGAGCCTGATTGTGGCCAAGACAAGACGGAACCTGCCCAGCGCCCTCTCGCCCCAGATCAAGGCCACCAACTTCTTGAACAATATCCTGGCCAAGAGAGAAGCGATCGCAGCGGGAGCCTTCGATAGTATCCTGCTCAATTGGGAATCGCAGCTGACCGAATGCACCGTGAGTAATATCTTTTTCGTCCGAGCCGGCAGGCTCTGTACCCCAGCCCTGACTTGCGGCCTGCTAGACGGGATCACCCGCGACCTGCTCCTCGGCCTTGCGCGGGACGCACAGATTCCGGTCGACGAGGGCCATTTCGGCGTCGAATCCCTCCGCCAGGCTGACGAATGTTTCCTCACCAATACGACGATGGAAGTAATGCCAGTCACCAGAGTGGACGGCCATCCGGTAGGGAAAGGGACACCAGGCCCCATCACCCGGCAGCTCCATGGGCAATTTATGGCCAACCGGGCGCGCTTTTTAGAACCCTAGCAGCCACACCTCTCGATACCCTTCTCCGCGCCGACAACCAAGGCGGAGATTTATCAGTATGTCGCGCGCGACGGCTCCACCCCGCATTGGTCCGAGCCGTCATCAAGGCTGAATCAAATTTCGATCCCTTGGCCATCTCTCGCGCAGGCGCAATCGGCCCAATGCAATTGATCCCATAGACGGCTCTCCGCCTCAAAGTGCGAGACATGTATCACCCGGAGGATAATATGGGGGGAGACACGAAGTATCTGCGTTAGCGACTAGGCCGGTTCCATGGAAATTTACCGTTGCCCCTGGCTGCGTACAATTGGTGAGAGAATGCGGTTGAACGTTATCAGGCGCTCCCTCCGTATAATGAAACCAGACAATATGTCCGGAGCGTGCCCCAATGTTACCGAGCGGGCCTGGTCCGCGATGGCGTGATTCTGGCACGTCCGGTCACCCGAGGCGGCCCCGCAGAGACACCAACACCCCCCGCGATTTCCGGATAGCTTTCCCGCTAACCACGTCCCCGCTCGAGAGGCGGCTATGTTGCTGCCAGCCGGTCCGCTTAGCCTCCGGGAAATCAGACCGATAATGGGCTCCGACGCTATTCTCCCGCCAGAGCGACGCTTCCGCGACGCACTGCGCTACCTGCACCATGTTCTTCACTTCCAGCGCCGCTCTGGTCGCAAACGGCTGGACCACGAGTTGCGCCCAGCGAGAGAGTTGCGCGCAGGCCCGAACGAGAGACTCGCCCGAACGAATGACGCCGACCTGGCCCCACATCGTGCGCCGGAGCGAGCTGCGCAACTTCTCCTCGTCTTCTAATATGCCGAATGGGCCAGCCCGGAGCGCCGCGTCTTGCGTTGTTAGCTTGGGGATTTCCTGCCTCTCGGCAAATGCCACAGCCGCCGCCGCCGCACGCGAACCGAATACCAATCCTTCGAGCAAGGAATTGCTCGCCAGACGATTCGCGCCATGTACCCCGCTGCAAGCCACCTCTCCGGCGGCGAAGAGCCCAGGAACCGTCGTCGCACCGTTCAAGTCGGTCCAGACTCCGCCCATCATGTAATGAGCGCTGGGAGACACCGGGATCCATTCCTCGGTAATATCGATGTCATAACGCAGACAGGTCGCATAAATCGTCGGGAACCGCCGCTTCACGAACTCCGCGCCTAAGTGGGTTACGTCAAGATAAACGTGACGCGCTTTCGTGGCCGCCATCTCCGCCAGGATCGCCCGCGACACAATGTCTCGCGGCGCCAACGCCCCCATCGGGTGATAACGCTGCATAAATAACGCGCCCTTATTGTTGCGCAGCTGCGCCCCTTCGCCACGCATCGCTTCCGACAATAAAAATGGCGGGCACGACGGCAGATACAATGCCGTGGGATGGAACTGCACGAACTCCATGTCTTGTAGCACGGCCCCCGCGCGCAGCGCCATGGCTATCCCGTCGCCGGTGGCATTCGGAGGATTGGTCGTCCGCGCATAGATCTGGCCACCGCCGCCGGTCGTCAGCACAATCGCGCGAGCCGGCAGCACAAACTGGCGGCCGGACGCTTCATCCAACACCGCAGCCCCGCAGCACCGCCCGTTCTCGACTACGAGATCCACGGTAAAGTGATGATCCAACCGTTGAATCTGCTTCTGCCGATTCACTTCGGCAATCAAGACGCGCACCATCTCGTTCCCTGTCGCATCGCCCCGTGCACGCAGAATGCGGCTCCGGCTGTGAGCCGCTTCCCTGGCAAACGCGAATTTGCCGCCGACCTTGTCAAACTTGGCTCCCCACCCGATCAATTCCTGAATCCGCTCAGGGCCTTCTTCAACGAGCACCCGCACCGCTTCTTTCCGACAAAGCCCATGTCCCGCTTTAATCGTGTCGGTCAAATGGATGGCCACGTCGTCTTCTTCACTCATCGCCACCGCCACACCGCCCTGCGCATGGATCGAACTGCTCTGCAGCGAATGGCCCTTCGTCAGCACCATGACACGGCCGGAGCGGCTCAGCTCGAGGGCCGCGCGGAGACCGGCTACACCGCTCCCGACGACCAGGAAATCAGCCTGCAGCGGCACGCGGGATCGACGAGTGGCCATGGGTTACTTCTTCTTCGGGGACGGTGAAGTAGGTGCTGCAATCTGCCGGGCTTTCATGCCGAAAGGAGAGTCGCCCTGCATCCCTCGTAATAAAATGGCCTTGGTGCCGACCCACTGTAAGCGCGTATGGCCGCGCTGGCGGAGGCCCGGATCGTCGGCATTTTTCTTCCACAGGCCCTGCCAATGCACGAAGACATCGACGTCGTCCCCCTCGACCATAATACGCTCGAGCGAGAACTCCAGCGTGATAGCGCTAAACGTATCGAAGTCGCCGCGCGCCTCTTCCTGCAGCCGATCCAGCTGATCAAGCGGCATCATAAGCGACACCAGACTGGCCATATCCTTCTGCATATAAGCCTGGCGAAGCGATTCTACCGCCTGATCGATGCGGAGATATCGTGCGTGATCTTCAGGATATTGAATCGTTTTATTGTTACAACCGACGCCGAGCCACGTAATCGAGCCGACCAGACACAAAGCGGGAAGCCATGAAATTCTATAGGTTGTCATCATAGTTGCAGTATAGGAATGGGGCTCAGGCAGGTCAAGCGGCCCGTGAACCGGCCCGCGCTGGGCCACCGGGCCCAGCGACTGGGTCAAGCCGCATGCTCGATCAATTTAATCCGCCGATAGTCTTGCAATTTGGGCTGGGAACTTCTACACTTCCGCCTTCGCAGGAGAGAACGCATGTCCAGTGTTTTAAAAAAACGCCGTAAGAAAATGCGCAAGCACAAGTATAAGAAGTTGCGCCGGCGTCAAAAATTCGAACGTCGTAAGAGCTAGGCTCACCCGAAAGCGGGGAGGAGGGGTTCGTGCCCGAAGGCAAGAAGGTTCGCATCCGCGTCCGGACTGTGAGCTGTGTCTACGCAGACGACTTCCTCATCTCCGCTATGCGGAACCGCGTGTCTACCGCGCTCAACGAAGAGCAACGTCTTTTTATCAGCCCACCGATGTGGTGATCGACGATAAGGAGCGCTCGGACTCCGTTGCGCTCAACAAGAACCTGATTGAGTCCATCGCCCAGCTCTAGCTGCCAGTGGGCATTCTTTCTTGAACGCTCGCCCGTGCTCATGGCGCTATTCATAGTCGCTCCGAAGATCACCCCCTCACCATGTCTACTTTCTCACGATTTCTCCCGTTCCTGAAGCCCTATCTGTCCCGCATGGCGCTCGCAGGCCTGCTGGTCATGGGCGTTGCCGCCATCAACCTAGCCCTGCTGCGGTTAGCCGGCATCCTCTGGGATGTCATTGCCGTGCAGCGAGATCAGTCCCGCATGACGGAGCTGATCACCCTTTTTCTTGGGCTCGTCGTCCTGCAGGGAATCTGCTCGATGGGCCACAGCTATCTGACCGCATGGGTATCGCAGCGCATCGTCGCCGACTTTCGCCGGCACCTCTTCTCTCATCTGCATACGCTGTCGGTGAGCTTCTTTGCCCGCCGGCGCACCGGCGAGCTCCTCTCACGGCTCATGAACGATGTCACGGTCATCCAGTCAATCGTCACCGAAACGCCGATCGACAGCGTGAAACATCTCGTGACCTTCGTCGGAGGAATTGCATTCTTGTTGGCGATGAATTGGCGGCTCTGCCTCTTGATCCTGGTCCTGCTTCCCCTGCTCGTCCTCACGGCTAAATTCTTCGGGCGGCGGCTGAAGTCCCTCTCTACCTCGATCCAAGATCAGACGGCGGCCCTGAGCACCCTGATCGAAGAAGTCATCTCCGGCATCCGTATCGTGAAGTCCTTCGTCCAAACGCAGCGCGAAGAAACCAGATTTGCCGCGCAAGTCGAACAGACCCTGACCTTAACGATGCGACGGGCCAGCATCATGGCGGTGTTTATTCCCGTCATCAGCCTCCTCACCTTTTCCTCAGCGGCGGCGGTCTTGTGGTACGGGGGACGCCAAGTCATCGACGGAGCTGTATCGCCGGGCGATCTCTTCGCCTTCGTCCTCTTTGCCGGCATCCTGATCGGCCCCTTCAGCTCCGCTGCCCGCGTGTTCACGCAGATCAAGGAAGCCCAGGGCGCGACCCAGCGGGTATTCGAAATTCTAGACACTCCTTCCGACGTGAGCGACTCCCCCACGGCCACAGCGCTCCCCGCCGTCTCTGGCCACATCAAGGCGGAGCATGTCGGCTTTGCCTACGATCCGCGCCAGCCAGTTTTGACGGATGTGTCCTTCGAAGCCAAGCCAGGCCAACTGGTCGCCATCGTCGGTCCCACCGGCGCGGGGAAAACGACCATGATAAACCTGTTCCATCGCTTCTACGATCCGACGGAAGGACGCATCACCATTGACGGACAGGATCTCCGGCAAGTCACGATGGACAGTTGGTACCGGCAGGTTGCCCTGGTCCCGCAAGAAACAATTTTGTTCGGGGGCACGATTCTCGACAATATCCGCTACGGGAACAGGGAGGCGACGGAAGAAGAAGTGGTCGCGGCGAGCCGCGCGGCTCATGCGCACGACTTCATCATGAACTTCCCGGATCAATATCAAACCGTCGTGGGAGAAAAAGGGATCAACGTGTCGGGCGGACAGCGGCAGCGCATCGCCATTGCCAGGGCCATTGTGAAGAACCCGCGAATCTTGCTGTTGGATGAAGCCACCTCCGCCCTCGACAGTGAGTCGGAGCGGCTCGTTCAGGAAGCACTAGAGCAACTCATGAAGGGGCGCACGACCTTTGTAATCGCCCACCGATTGACGACCATCCAACGAGCCGATCGCATCCTCGTCTTCAACAAGGGCTGCCTTGTGGAATCCGGCACCCATGCCGAGCTGCTCGACAAAAAAGGCCTTTACCAATACCTCTACACCCTCAGGCTCACCGAGCTCCCTTCTTAAACCTCGAAGACTGCCCCATCGAAAAAATCCTAACCGAACGCAACAGGCTGGCCAAGAATCCAGGAGCCCTGCCAGACTACAGCCCGATCGTTTCGATCACCTGCATGTCTTCAGCTGTCAGGGTGAGCTGCTCGGCTTCGAGATCTTCTTTCATATGTTGTGGGTTCGTGGTGCCGGTCAAGGGAAGCATGCCGACCTCCATCGCAAACCGGAAGACGACTTGCGCGAGACCGACCCCTAACCGTTTGGCAATGGCCCTAATGGATGGCTCGGCAAAGATGCCTTGATTGGCGGTCAGCAACGAAAACCCTTGATAGATGATGCTATGGGCTCGGCAAATCTCCCGCACCTCTTTATCCCATCCCAGTGCGGCATAACAGCGGTTTTGTACCATCATGGGTTTCACCGTGGCCTGGGCGCAGAGCTGAGCGAGTTGCTCCGCTGTGACATTGCTGATGCCGATCATTTTCGTTTTTCCAGATCGGTAGAGCCCCTCGATGGCGGCCCAGACCTCCCGATCCGCTTCTCCCAATCCCTGCCGTTGATAAGGGCCATGCAACACATAGGAGTCAAGATAGTCCGTGTGCAGATGGGCCAACGAACTATCGAACGACTGGATTACTTGGGTTGTCAGATCGGCCGAGGCATCGTACGGGGTGCGGTGGTCCTGCCCATTCGTCGAGGTAAACTTAGTTTGCAGAAAGAGACGATCACGCGGGACTCCTTGTTTTGCGAGGGCCAGCAAGGCCTCCCCCACCAGCGCCTCCTGGTAATGGATCAACTGGTTGGCCGTATCGATAGCCGTGAAACCGGCCGCCACGGCCAGCTGCACCAGTTGCGTCGTGGCCTCTTTTTTCCAGGCTGTGCCATACATAAACGAAGGAACCGGCACATAGTTATAGGCGATCAGCGGCATGGGTGCTCTCCTGAAGCATACTCTGGATGGCGAAAAGAAAGAGAACGAGAGAAGCCGGCTAGCCCAAAGGAAACCGTGTCAGATTCTTCGTGATCAGGGAACACGGGAGACGGCCTTCAGCCGTCCCCCAGGAACCGACTTATCAACGCGCGGCTTGATCGTGCACGCAGCTGTCTTTCGCCAACATCTTCTGGCCCACGCTGGCATCCTTGGGAATACGCCCTACGCAAGCCGCTGAACTATCCTCCGCAGACCCGGGAGCGATCTGGTCGATGTCCTTCGACAACGAAGCCTGCACCGGCGCCGACAAGACAGCAGTGCGTCCCGTCGTCCCCTCGCTCGCGCAACCGCCCATCAGCATCCCTAGCAAGGTGATGAGACCGAATACATTCACTGATCGATTTGCCATGGCGCGCCCCCTTATGCATAAAAACCATTGATCTGGCTGAAGGCGATCCTACCCCCCCATGACACAGAAGAACAAGCGCGAGGATCTTGCGATCTACGCAGCCTGGCTAGTTCGGGCCTGTTTGCGACGACTTCCGGTTCGCCGTCCCCTGCAAATCCATATCCAGAGAAACCGCGCTGTCCTGCTTCTTGGGATCAAGCTTGAGCGGCATCTGATCAACCACCAGTTTGACCAGGGGCACCGCGACGATATAGGGAGTCTCCTCCGAAGGATTGGAATGCATCGAGAGCCGGACATTTTTCGGCCGCTGGCTCGGCGTCAACAGGGGCTTCAGCTCCGCCGCCACAAATCCCACGAGCATCCCGCTACCGTCAGCCAGCTTATGGATCTCATAGGCATTCGCGACGGGAGGGGTCGCCCCCAACGGAAGGTCTGGGCTCTGCGTGATCAGAGCCAAACCCAACAGTCGGGGAGTAATAAACCCATAGCTCCCCGTCGGCGCAACCGAGAAGCGAATCCCGGAGGCAGGGGCACTGAGCTCGGTCACTCCGTTCTTCGTCCGCAATTGCCGACGCAGTTCCATTTCATTCCCAGTCGCCTCGATGACGACCGCCGCCGGCGCAGCTGTTTGCATCGGCAACACTTCCGTCTTCCCTTCCCCTCGTGCCGCATTAAACGATGCAGGGAGCAGGCTCATCAGGAACAGGCCCGATAACGTACCGGCGAGCACCAACCGGACAGACATGGATCGAATCAATCGTACGGCGAGGTCAAACATCGGTAAAAATCCTCCTAATACCGCAATAAAGAGCGAGTCGTTAGATATGGCGAACTCTATGCGCATCTGGGCCAGATCCTGCTTCTGCACAGCGCCTTCGGCACGACCGAAGGCCGCCTGAATCTCCCACAGAGCCGGATAAGAGACAACCGCCCTATGATCCTGAATGGCCCGTCCATCCACCGTCAATGACACGTCAGACAGAACCTCCACCAGGGCATGGCTCTCTGACGAGAGTAGCGGCCAGGCGGATGCCGACACCGCACCCAGCAGACGATGCACTAATTGCCTAGCCAGGACAGGGTTCTCCAAAGAATGAGTTATTCTATGTACCACAGGCAGCGCATATAAGGCAGCCGACAGTGTAGAATGCAAAACCTAGCCACCGAGAAAGTTGAGCGGACATGTCTATCCAATGGTTCCCCGGTCACATGAATGCGGCGCGCAAAGAAGCGGCCAAGACGATGGAAGTCATCGATGTCATCGTCGAGGTGCTGGATGCGCGCATCCCGGAAGCCAGCTGTAATCCGCTGATCGAAGAACTCCGTTTGGTCCGCCAGCGTCCGAGCCTGAAAGTGCTCAACAAGTCGGATCTCGCCGATCCCGTCATCACGCAAGCCTGGCTCGACTTCTATAACCGGCAACTGAACGTCAGCGCCGTGGCTCTCTCGTGCAGCCGTGCGGGCGATGCCTCTAAAGTGCCCCAGCTCTGTCAGCTGCTGGCTCCCCATCGCAATAGCAGCGTGAAGCCGCTGCGCATGCTGATCATGGGAGTCCCCAACGTTGGCAAATCGACCATGATGAACACGCTCCTCAAACGCCGCATCGCGCGCGTGGGCGACGAGCCGGCCGTGACCAAGGTCCAGCAGCGGCACAAACTAAACAACCATATGGCCATCACCGACTCGCCGGGACTCTTGTGGGGCACCATCAAAAACCCGAATGTGGGCCTTCTCCTTGCTACGATCAACGCTGTGGGCCATACGGTCGTCGATGACGAAGCCGTCGCCGAATTTCTCGCCGCCATCCTGCTGGCGCGCTATCCCGCCAGACTCACAGCCCGCTACGGATTTGTGGTGGAGGGGCTGACCAATACGGAGGTGATCGACGCCATTGCCAAAAAGCGAGGCTGCCTCCTGACCAGAAGCGGCGGCGAACTGGATCGAGACAAAGCAGCGAGAATTCTTCTGTTGGATTACCGTAACGGCACACTCGGCCGCACAAGCCTGGAAGAGCCGGGTACGCGCGAAGCCCTACCGAACATATCGCCACTGAGCACAGGCACAATCATCTCGTGACATACGCGTATCCGCTGACTGCCTATGCGCCTGATTTTTAGCTGCACCAAACCCGGAACTCCGTCATAATAGTCCCTCAATATTTTTCTAATGTGACACGTTTTTCTCTTCTCTCAGCTCGCGTATTCGAGTAGAATGGCCCCGTTTCCTGAGACCTGGATTGAACTCGGAGAGAGACGTACCCGATGGGCCCCTTGCATGAATAGACTATCGTGCGATTCCATAGCCGCGACCGATCAGGCCCCTCAAGCCGAGCAGTATCAGTGGCAGGGAGTGCTCCCGTTCCTCAGCATCCATTTGATGTGTCTGTGGGTTATCCAGACCGGCATCAGCTGGAAGCTGGTGGCCCTGGCCATTGGTAGCTACTACCTGCGAATGTTCGCCATCACAGCGGGGTATCACCGCTACTTTTCACATCGCTCCTACAAGACCAGCCGAGCCTTCCAGTTTATCCTGGCCTCCCTGGCCATGACATCTGCGCAAAAAAGCGTGCTCTGGTGGGCCGCACATCATCGGCATCACCATAAGCACTCGGACCAAGAAAAAGATCGCCATTCTCCTCTGCAAAGAGGATTCTGGTTTTCCCATGTCGGCTGGCTCCTGTCCGAAAATTATGTGCGGACCGATCTCCATCTCGTGAGAGACTGGGCAAAATATCCCGAGCTACGGTTCCTCAACCAGTTTCATGTCATTCCGCCCTTCCTCTACGCGGGGCTGATGTATGCGGTGGGGGGCTTCCCGGGACTGATCTGGGGCTTCTTCATTTCCACTACCGTCCTCTATCATTGCACCTTCTTCATCAACTCCCTGACGCACATCGTCGGCCGGGTTCGCTACAACTCCCGCGATGGCAGTAAGAACAGTTTCATCCTCGCGGTGCTCTGTTGCGGAGAGGGCTGGCACAACAACCACCATTACTACCCATCCTCGGTCAACCAGGGATGGTTCTGGTGGGAAGTGGACTTCTCCTACTATATCTTGACCGTGCTCTCCTGGTTTGGAATCGTGTGGGACCTGAGAACTCCTCCTCTCCATATCAAATCCAAGATCCTCGCGTCCGGAAACGCCTAAGCCCTATAGCAAGACTCAGCGGGCGCTGTACGGCAATTTCAGGTTTTGGGATTCCGTCAGAAGCGATCACGAGGTAGGGGACTTCAATAAGAAGATAGAAGCGAAGGTCCGGGAACTCGAAGGCAAGAAGTCTCTCTACTCGAATGCCTTTTATCCGCGCGAAACATTCTGGCAACTCTACGGCAAAACAACCTACCGCCAGCTCAAAGCCCGCTACGATCCAACCAACAAGATGAAAGACCTCCACGAGAAATGTGTCCTCGCAAAGTGACGCCAGCGTGATCAGACTCGGACAAAATCGATATACCCCCGCTCGACATCTGCGCTGATGAGTTCCACTCGCACCTTGTCTCCCACGTCGAGG